>Ga0081534_100039_pt1 | contig 50251 bp, 48 predicted proteins | sample MonGeyMetagenome_FD_71019 | JGI IMG/M metagenome (GOLD analysis project Ga0081534, IMG submission 71019) | Hypoxic/sulfidic aquatic microbial communities from Monarch Geyser, Yellowstone National Park, USA - MG (SPAdes) v1 (version 2) | ecosystem: Environmental > Aquatic > Thermal springs > Hot...
TAAATAGGAATTTCCAGGTCAACGGTTACCTCACCTTCTCCTGAGCTATCTCAAAGGGGTAGCCTAAGTATATAGTTGAAACGCCTAGTTCGTGCAACTCTTTTATTAAGTGCGAAGCTAAGTTCTTGTACAAGTGACGAAACCTTCTCTTTAATTTCCCGTGTAACCTTTTCTTCTCCTTTAATAGCTCTTCATATGCTTCATGTTCGCCCATGTTTTTCGTTTTGTCTGCTAATGATTGCGCTTCTGCTATTTTATTTTCAAAGTAGAAATAATCCTCCTTAGCCCTAACGCCTTTGTACAGCAACCAAGTTCCGTCCTCTACTATCACGCTTGCCAAAACGTTGATGCCTAAGTCTATTGAAGCCATTTTGTTTCCTTTAGGCGATTCAACCTGAATGTTTTTCCTTTTGCCGTGAACGATATATTTGCTCTTATTTCCCTTTTTCGTTATTTCAATGCCTACATCAACGGGGATTGAAGCGTACCATGCTTTCCTAGTTTCGTCGTAATATATTTCAAGCCTACCCTGTTTGCCATACCACCTTAATTTGCCTACGAAATCAATTTCCATGTTAAAGTCCATGAGGATTAACTTATGGTTATGCTCGTCCACAACATATCTATCTTGCCTTATCACGAGCATTAGCTTCCTCTTCTTTGTTTCTTTGTCCTTCCAGTAATTCGGTGGGCTAATGCGTTTCATGAATGGTGACAATTTTCCTTCCTTCTTCAGCTTTAGCAAGGAGAAAAAGGAAGATCAGGCTTCGTTGTTCTTTTGCATGACTGCTTGAGCATTAACTCCTAGTTCTTCTTTGTACTTTTCGTAGTATTTGTCCTGCGTTGTATCGAAGTCCACGTGATGTTGCTGGAAGAACTGTTGTCTCCTTTCGTAGTTAATTTCGTTAAAGAGTTTTGCTGATATGTTCGCTAACTTCTTGAGCTTTCTTTCTTGGAAACCGTTCAGAAAAAGGCGCACGACGTTTGTCCTCTTATTTGAATACGTAACTTCGTAGATGCCTCCTCTGGTATTGCGGGAGAATTCGGCTCCTGCTCTTCATGTCCTAAGAGTTGACCAGAGGAGAGCATTCAAAACAAAAATAGCATTTTTTATTTAAAAGCTTTTACCTTGCCATAAATGGCGAGGTTTGTCATCCACTTTATCAGTTTAACTGCGTCTTTTTTAATTGATAACAATAATTAATAGAATTCAGAAAATTAGCGTATTTGATTATCCTGTTTGAAAGTTTAAAGTTATTTTAAGGGAAAAACGCACATAAAGCTTGTAATAATAGCAAAGGCATCGTAAACTCAGAGAAAAGTTATGATTTACTAATTAGGGGTAATTCACAAATATTATAAAAGCTCTGCTATTTGGTTTTAGGCTAGGACATTTGCAGCGCTTTATTTTTGTAAATACATAACATAATCTATATAGCTTTTAATGCTACGCAGTTGGTCACGCAAAAAACCCTAAGTATTACAAAACGAACGAAAGCCTCGCCTCTTCTAGAGGGGTAAAATTTAAATTACTAAAACCTTGTAAAGCATATTAAACTGTGTCCCGTAAGGGAATGCCACACGAGGGCTCTACATATCGCTGAGTCCGTTAAGGATAGGGTAAGTGGCTGAAGGAACAGCCCGTGGTCTATTGCTGGACGAGCGGAGCAGGGTAGGTAACCACTAGCTATGGAGTCATGAAGATGAAGGCGATAAACCACGAACCTATGATCCGCCTTGAAGGAACCATCGCCTTTTAAGGCGGGGAGGATGTCAGATTCTAAAGAGTTCCTTTAACTGCTGATAAAGTTGTATATAAATTCTGTAATTTTTTTCAAGATATTTGATTTCAGAGGGCTCAAGCAGTTCGCCTGCTATCTCTCTTTCTAAGATTTCCCCAAGTTCATCCCAAGTCAATTTGCCAGAAGCGACCATGGCTATTTTTGCATCACCAATAGATTCTTCTCCCTCTTGAACCTTTATCATTCTTTTATTCATTACAGTAGGCAAGACGCTCTGCATAGCCTTCATTTTTAATACGCCCCCAGTAGCATAAATTGTATCTACCTCGTAGCCATGTGACTTTAAAATGTCATAATGGTGCCTTATAGAAAATGCGATAGCTTCAATGGACGCTTTGAGGATTTCTGGTTTCTTTGTAGTGTTTCTCAATCCAAAAATTACAGATTTAGCAAGCGGGTCCAATATTGGCGTTCTTTCACCAATCAAATAGGGAAGTAAAACAAGGCCCTCTGTGTTTATGTAGGGGTTTTGAAGAATCTTGTCAACCTTTTTATACATATTCCTCATGCCAAAAAGTTCCATAATATAATCCAAAAATATGCCCGCTGAAGCGGTGGCCCCATTTATATAATAAAGACCATTATAAGGGCCTAAATCTAGGTACAATCTTTTGTCAGGTTTGGGATCTGTAACAGAGTATGATATTACCCCAGTTGAACCAATTATTATAGCCATCTTACGTGGCTTTAACATTCCTAAGGATACAGAAGATCCTATAAAATCAACTGTCCCGGCATTAGACTCAAAAATTATATCGTCTATGCGAAACGGTTCAAGAGTTTCGTTAAGTTCCATAGGTTCTGGTAAATAAGATTCATCAATTTTTAGGGCTTCCAGAATTTTATTTGAAATTACCCTTTTTCTATAATCAAGCAATCCTTCTTCCTGCAACATTGTCTTATCCGTTACAATTTTTCCCGTCATTTTACATAAAATAAACGTTGGGAGCTCCATAAATTTCCATGTTTTACTGAATAGTTCAGGATAGTTTTTCTTGAACCACAATATCTTAGGAAGCCATTGCTGATTGTTTACAGGATTTCCATTTTCTTCAAAGAAAAGATCTCCGTAAAGGTCATTAAGCTCTTTTATTTCTTCTTCTGCTCTTGTATCATTATATAAAATACCATTATAAAGCGGGTAACATTCTCTGTCCACAGGTATAAAAATTGGTGCCATAGATGAAAGCCCAAGATAAACTTTTTTTGTGAATATTTTTTTGAGCAGCTTTCTCAAAAACCTCTTAAATACAAAATTATATTCTAGCGGATCAACCTCTGTCCAACCAGGCTTTGGAGAAACGATAGCAGGAGCCCTAGTCTTTACAGTTACAACGTGATTACCATTCTCATCCAGTACAGAACCTTTAATATATGATGTACCAAGATCAATGCCAACATAGCTATTATCAGCCATCTTTATTTTTAATAATTGCAATTCGTTTAAAATACTTTTCTTTTTCTAACTACAATATAGCATAAAAATTTAAGATCTTTTTAAAAGAATCTTTAAAGTGGATTCTTTGTCATCCCATGCTTTGATCGCTTGATGAATGTCTTCAAGCTTGAACCTATGCGTAACAATTTTCATGGCCTGGTTATACTCCTTGAGCAGCAGCCTGTAAGCAAGTTCAAATTCTTCATACGTATAACCAGAGCTCCCAGTTAACTCAATTTCATTATAATGTATTATGTTTGAATCAATCATGTACATGCTGTGATTTATTGGAAGTCCTGAAAAAATAACAACCTTACCACCCTTTGATGACAGTTTTAATGCTTCGTACACAGTTTCCTCATTAACAACAGTAACGGATACGCCTGCTAATCCATTTGGAAAATCGTTTTTTACACTTTCTATTACCTTTTCTTTATCTGAACCTTTATAAACATGAGTTGCGCCTAAACTTTCTGCTAGTTTAAGCTTCCAATCATGCAATCCAATTACAGCTATTTTTGATATGCCAAAAGCTTTAGCTACAATGACATGCATTAACGACATAGGTCCATCACCTATGATCAAAACTCCATCATCGTACTTAACATCTAGAATCCTTAAGCTATGTATTGTGCATGCAAAAGGCTCAGTCAATGCCATTGGTTCCAGAGGCATCCAATCAGGCACTTTTAAGATACCACCCCTTTCAATAAATCTGCTGGGAACTAGCATGTAGTCTGCATGTGCGCCATCTACATTATAGCCCAACGATAATTGATCTTCACATATATTTTCCTTGCCGATCCTGCACATCCTACACTTTCCGCAATATGCATCAGCCGCAACTACAACCCTGTCCTTTTCCTTAAACCCTTCAACGCCATCACCAATTGAGTAAACTTCGCCAGATACTTCATGCCCTAGAATTACTGGATACTTTACGTTGTACCCTCCGTACCTGTAAACCTTAACATCTGATGGACATAATCCAGACGTATCAACCTTGATTACAAGTTCTTTGGACTTTGGCCGTGGTATTTCAACCTCCTTAACCTCTAACGATAGGGGTTTATATAATATCGCTGCTTTCATTTTTAATCATTTAGAGTAACTTTAATGCTTCTTCTGCAGTTTTTCCCTTTTTAACTATTAATGAAAGGGCTTTCAAAATTGCTGAAGGCTTTTCATATTGCCACACGTTTCTGCCAAAACACACGCCAACTGCACCAGCTTCCATTACCTTTTGTGCAAACTCGAGAACCTTTTTTGGGCTCTCCATTTTTGGCCCTCCAGCTGCTACAACTGGCACTAAAGAATACTTTATTATGGACTTATAAAAAGATTCATCTTCGGGAAAGTATGTCTTTATTAGGTCAGCGCCCTCTTCACTAAGGTATCTGGTCCCCTGCCTTAGCAGTTCCCCTCTGTCTGCTTTGGAAGAAGGCACAGCATCAACCTCACCTATTAACGGCAAACCAAGGCTGTAGGCTATGTCTGAAACTTCGCCAAACATTGTGAACATATCGTTTTCTTTTGGATGCCCCGCTATTATTGTAAAAACTACTGCGTCAGCCCCCCTGTATAAAGCTTCATAAGTGGAAGCAATAACCCTCTGATCATTTACGTCAGGCGAAGAACCAGTTGCTCCTGTTACTCTATAAACAACTCCCAATTTTCCTGCGATCTTTGGAGCTACTCTTTCAAGCATACCCCTCCTAAGGAGCACTGCGTTTGCGCCACCCTCAATGAATTCATCTATAAGCTGTTCAGGCCTTTCAAGCTCAGGATAGTACCCCTCAATGCCGTGGTCAATAGGAACTATTACAGTTTTGCCGTTTTCATCAAGAATACGCGAAATCCTTAATTTTTTCCCAATGTTCATGATTTGTTTTAAATTTATCTTAATTATTAAGCGTTTCTAGCTTTAGCATGAAGTTTGACCTTAAATTAATGATGTGTAATTAAGACTTTTTTAAAAAATAGCATCCTGAAGTTCAATATAGAAAATCATAAATAAAATCGTGCGATTCTTGATTCAATGGAGAAAAAATATAAACTATATATAAACGGAGTTTGGGCTGATTCAGAAGACGGTAGCTATATAGATGTAATAAATCCAGCAACAGAAGAAAAAATCACAGAAGTTGCTAGGGCATCTCAAAATCAAGTAGATGCAGCAGTTGATGCCGCAAGAGATGCATTTGATAAAGGACCATGGAGCAGAATGACCCCTGCAGAAAGGTCTAACTTATTGCTTAAACTTGCTGAAAGAATAGAAAACAAACTTCAAGAATACGCAAAGGTCGAGAGCATGATAAGCGGAAAAACGATAAAGCAGACCTCAAATTACGACATACCTTACATAGTAGATAACATAAGATATATGGCAGGACTTGCCAGAAACTTTGAAGGTAAGGCATTAAAAGAATACGTTCCAGAAGGCGCTAGCACCATAAGAAGAGATCCAATAGGAGTTGTTGCAGCAATAACACCATGGAATTATCCCCTTATGGAGGTCATATGGAGGGCCATAGCAGCTATATCTGTTGGAAATACTGTGGTAGTTAAACCTGCAAGCTTAACGCCAGTAACCACATTAATGCTTGCAAGCGATCTGGAAGCGGTGGGTCTACCCAAAGGTGTATTTAACGTGATCGTTGGACCTGGGTCAAGCGTTGGGGAACAGCTTGCAAAACATAAAAAGGTGGATATGATAGCCTTCACAGGAAGTACTGAAGTTGGTAAAAGATTAATGGAACTTGGTTCGTCAACGCTTAAAAAAGTTTCACTAGAACTTGGGGGAAAGGCGCCGTTTATAGTTTTTGATGATGCAGATGTTGAAGCAGCCGTGCAAGGAGCCGTTGTTGGTGGGCTAGTAAACAATGGTGAAGACTGTGCAAACTCTACAAGATATTATGTACACGAAAACATTTATTCAAAGTTCCTCAATGCCCTTTTGAGGGAGCTAAGAAAAGTCAAAATTGGAGACCCACTTGACGAGACAGTAGACATGGGTCCCCTTATATCACAATCTCATAGGGAAAGGGTAGAATCTTACATAAGAAAGGGAATCGAAGAAGGAGGAAAGTTAACCTACGGTGGTAAAAGACCGTTTAGCAAAGGCTTTTACCTTGAGCCCACAGTCATAGAAACTGATAATAACAAATCAGTAATAGTTCAGGAAGAAATTTTTGGCCCAGTATGGACCGTTTTAAAATTTAAAGAGTATGACGAGGTCATAGAAAAGGCAAATGACGTTATATATGGGCTTGGCGCTTCGGTTTGGACAAAGGATGTCACAAAGGCGATCAGGGCAACAAGAGATTTGAGATTTGCAACAGTTTGGATAAATGAACACGTGCCAGTGCCATCAGAAATGCCCTGGCCAAGTTATAAGCAAAGCGGGTCTGGGTCTTCCCTTTCAACTTATGGTCTTGAAGAGTACACCTACATAAAGCACGTCTACTTTGACATATCAGGAGCTACGAGAAAATCTTGGTACTATCAAGTGTATGGACAAAAATAAGGTTTTTTGATAATTTTTGTTGCTTATAACGCCTAAAAACGAAAGTTTTTTGATTATTAATTAATAAATTGGATAAGATTTTTTAAAAGTTTATTCATTGTAATTCGATTTAGAAAAGTTTATATTTTAATTATTATATTTATTGTTTTACTATGGGTTCTAACGTGGAAAAGGAAGTGCACAATGAACTTAGAAAGAACTCTGTAGGATTGTTTGGACTTACATCATTTTCTCTTGTTAACATATTTCCACTCTCATTTGCAGTTACCACAGCTGCAACTGCGGTTGTCTACGGTGGCTTTGCCGCCCCGCTTGTACCATTATTCGCTGGACTTGTAACACTTGCAGTAAGTCTCCCTATGATCATGTTTGCAAGAAAAATACATCATGCAGGAGGATACTATGCGTTTGCTGAAGCCGGCCTTGGTAAGGCAGTTGGCAAGTACGTTTCAACACTACTTCTTTTCTACTATATTATGGCAGATCTTTCAGCAGTTATTCCTACTTCCTATGTACTGGCTACAGGTTTACAATATATATTTAATTATACAATGCCTATATGGTTATACATAGCTCTTACAGTACTTTTCACCTTTGTGATGTTCATAATGACAGTGCTGGACGTAAGGTATTCTCCAAAGGTATTAATGGTCATTGCCCTTGTTCAACTCATAGTAGGAGGTATCCTTGCAGGTGTAGTTATACTTAGAACTCCATACAATTCTCTAGCAGCTTTTGATCCAAGGGTTGTCCCAGGCGGTATAGGTGCATTTATGTTAGCCATTATGACAGGGGGCTTCCTTACCTTTACTGGATACGGAGCCCCGCTTTTTATGTCAGAAGAAGCTAAAAATCCTGAGAAAACTGTTCCATATTCAATAATTATAGCTCTGGTAACTGTTACGCTCTTCAGTATATTAATGATGTATGCAGAAGTCGCCGCTGTCGGTATGCAGAATGCTGCTTCGCTCTCAAGTGACTGGAACCCAGCAGTAGTTGCTTTCTTACCATATGCAGGATTTATACCAACATTAATATTTTTTGCAATAGCTGTAATTGGCCAGTTATGGTGTGGGGCAGCAGTGGGCATGGCTGGCGCAAGGGAGATATATGCTATGGCAAGGGATGGATTCTTGTTTCCTAAATCTCTTTCAAAGACGAGTGTAAAATATAAAACTCCTGTAATGGCTGCACTTTTCGAGCTAATAGTTGTTCTGGTAATGGGAATAGGCGGAACTCTGCTCTTCTATGACTATTTTGGATATTCAATGGGCATATTTTATTCATGGGTATTCTGGGGCGCTCTAACTACCTTAGCCTGGGTTATATATCATTCAATAGTTAATTTAGCGTACATAGGATTTGTAAGGAAAGTCAAGGAAATGCTTTCTTTAGCAAACATTTCAGCGATAATTCTGGGACTTATAGGCGTAGCAATATTTGTACTTACAGGATACTACGCATATAATGGTATAGGCGCCCCATACAATTACGGTTTATACGGCTCAATAGCATGGTTTGTACTATCACTCATCTATGTGGTATATAAATGGCATAAAAAAGAAATTAAATCTACCCTCCTTCTTGATATTTCAGAAAGCTGATTATATTTCAGAATTTTTTATTTATTACAAACTATTTTTTGTAATCAATAATGATACGTAGCTAACGTTCAAGCTCATTTGTAAAATAAATCAGCCAAAATTTTACAAACAGCTCAATTTTTATGCGTGCTATTTTTTCTTATCATTGTTGAGCTTTAACGTATATAGGGATTAAGGGGCAAAAGTCCTCATCCGTGAGGGATGGATAGCTTCTTACAAAATGTTTTCATAATACATAATAAGAAATTTTATACTATTGATTCCCAACCTAAAGATGAAGGATGGGCTTTCTCTATGGAACTTATGCTAGACTGCCAGGGATGAAAATGCCTTTGCGATGATGAAATGCAAACATTACACGCGTAAGCGTACAGATGAACCGGCAAGCCTTACAAGTGAGAGTTTGGTAATTGACGCATTTAAATTAAAGGCTCATCCTTTATGGTTCGCCAGTATCTCATAACCATAACGGAAAGAACCTTTTTTCTAAGGGTTCGTTCTTAAATTTTCCTACAATCGGCAGTTTGTAACCGCAAAATTTGCACCTGTTATCATTATCAAGGTTGTATTCTAAAATATCGAACCCGTACCTCTTTATAACAACTTTTCCGCATTTTGGACAGTATGTGTTTTCGTATGGATGTCCTGGAACATTGCCAAGGTAAACGTACTTCAGTCCTTCTTCTTTGGCCACCTTATAATGTTCTTCAAGTGTTTTTACAGGTGTTTCTGGCAGCCAAAGAAGTTTATAATCTGGGTGAAAACGTAAGAAGTGAATTGGCGTGTCTTCACCAAGGTTTTCAGCTATCCATCTAGAAAGCTTTCTAGCGTCATCAATGTTATCCCCAACTTTTGGAACAACGAGGTCAGTTATTTCTATGTGAACGTTTTTTTCTTTTAGCTCTTTTAATGCATTAAATATGGGCTCCGGATCGGGAACCATAGCATACTTTCTTAAGAATTCTTTGTTTGCGTTTCCCTTAAAGTCGACAGTTATGCCGTCAAGAAATTCTGAAAAATATTCAACTCCTTCGTCAGTAAAATAGCCGTTGCTTACAAAAACGTTAAAAAGTCCTGCTTTATGAGCCAGAACTCCGACATCGTGGGCAAACTCAGCAAAAATGCTTGGCTCGTTGTAGGTATAAGCAAGGCCATCGGCCTCGTATTTTTTTGCAATTTTTATAATTTCTTCAGGGCTTATATAAGTGCCTTCAACTTTTCTCCTCTGGGAAAGATCGTAATTTTGACAAAAAGCGCAGGCCCAGCTACATCCAGTAGTCCCCATGCTGAGGACCTTGCTTCCAGGATAAAAATGAACAAGCGGCTTTTTTTCTATTGGATCCATATGAAGAGCGTTGATTACTCCGTAGTTGAGCAGGTAAAGTTTTCCGTTAAAAACGCCTCTAACGCCACAAAAACCAATCTGTCCTTCGCTTAAAGTGCATCCGCGTGCGCATGCAAGACACTGTACCCTGCCATCCTTTTTCTTTAAAAGCTTAGCCTCCTTATTCATCTATTAAACTATTTGCATAAAGAAAATAAATAGGCATCCCTATTTTTCAGTTCAGAAAACAATAAATTCTTGAGCTTTTAAGATCGTCTTTTGATAAGTTTAGATAACGCATTTAAACATCTTTTCGTGAGTGTTTGTATGAATTTTACTCTTATTCTTGGACTCGTAGCGGGCTTTTTAACAACTGTTGCATATGTACCCGAAGTCATTAAAGTGTTCAACACAAAGGACACAAAAGGTATATCTCTCCTGTGGCTCTTGACTCTGTTGACTGGAGCCCTGCTGTGGTTTTACTACGGCGTTCTTATAATTTCAATACCTGTAATGGCAGCAAACGGTGTTTCCGCCTTCTTGATTTTATTGCTTATATTTTTAAAAATAAAGTACAGGTGATTTTTGAATGCGGTCGGCGGGATTCGAACCCGCGATCTTCAGCTTGGGAAGCTGACGTCCTGCCAGGCTAGACGACGACCGCTTAACAATTTTTGATTTAATTTCAATATAAGTTTTTCTGTATGTTGTGCTGTTTCTTCATTAAATAACTCAGCTAATAGTGCGTTTAACCGAATTTTGAAATACATATTATATGTACTACCATAAATGACCAGATAAATTGGATCGTTAAGCAGCAAATTGAATGCAGATTAAAAAAATGAAAAAATCAGCAGTTCAGGAAATTTTTGTTTTGTAATAACAGCATAACAAATATTCTTTATACGATGATAGACGTTTTCCAATCTTAATTAAAAGGATGTATTAAGGTAAACCACGCGAAAATAATTTATGTGTTAAAACAAGGGGGCTTAAAATGAGCTAGCTTAAAAGCGGAACAACTTGTTGTATTGAGTAAAGCCATAGAAAAGTATGGTAAGCTTGAGGAAATTTTATCTGGGTATAATTCAACTTTGAACTTAAGACTGATGAAGTGAATAAATGACTAATAAAATGTAAAAATTCCTTAAAAAGGTATAGATAATACTGAAAGTTAGCAGGGTTTACTATCTAGAAATAAACGGAAAAGTTCTTCAATTCTGCAAATGAAACAATGTACTTGTACAGCTTCATGAGACATTATGGAGCATTTTGGCATTAAAGGGCTTGAAACTCAAGAGTTATATTATCAAAAGCTACCTAAGAAGGTATAATTGACCAATTATTATGGAAAAACATAAGATTGGTTAAATAATTTGCGAATAAAAAGGCAAAAAATAAACAAAAACGTTTAATTCTACGACATTATAAATATTTCAGATGCTAATAGACAGTTTTTCAAGAATAGCCGAAAAGCTCAGGCTTTCAGTAACTGACAGATGTAATTATAGATGCATTTTCTGTATGCCAAGCAACCCAAATTTTCTCAAAGAAAATGAAATACTAAAGCTTGATGAAATAAAGAGGATAATCTCTATATTTAACGACCTTGGAATAAAGGAGTTAAAGCTCACAGGAGGAGAACCGCTGCTTAGGGAAGACCTTGACAAGATAGTAAAATATGCTTCAGAATTCTTTAACGAAATTTCGCTTACTACAAACGGTTATTTGTTGTTAGAAAAGGCTGCTTCTTTAAGGAAAAACGGCCTTAATAGGTTAAACGTGAGCATTCACAGCCTCAAAGAGGAAAGGTACCGTCGGATTACGGGCGTTAATGGCCTCGAAAAGGTACTTAAGGGCCTAGAAGAAGCAAAGCAGCACGGCTTCGAAGCTATAAAGATAAACGTAACCTTGATCAAAGGTTTGAACGATGATGAAATATTCAATTTTATAGACTTTTCAAGAAATACCGGGTTTACCGTAAGGTTTCTGGAGTACGAACCCTTTGACGGTAATGGTGGATGGTCCCCTAACAAGGTCGTTACTGCTGGAGACGTAATAAGGACAGTTTCTAAAAAATACTCGCTTATGCCCTTAGAACGCTCAAAGCATTCCACCTCTATGTACTTTATGATAAAGGAAAACGGCGTAAAATTTGGAGTAATTCCATCTATTTCTCAGCCATTCTGCACTGATTGCAACAGGATAAGGGTGACTTCTGAAGGTATCTTTTTGCCTTGTATGTACTCTTTAAAAGGAGTTAACATAAAGAACATGATCAGGGAAGGAAAAAGCGATGAAGAAATCAAGGATGCCATTAAAGCTTCCTACAGCAATAAGTTTGAAGGTATAATAAAATATGTAAGAGAATACAAAATTCCTGAAAAAGTTATCCCAATGTACAAACTTGGGGGTTAACTTTTAAAATATTCTAAAATTCTACCTTTCTGAACGGGCTTTCTTGAAATATCCTGTTCAGGCCAAAAGAGTGAATAAAGTGCGTAAATGCCTTTTTAAGGTTAGGATCCGGGTTTGGGTTCTTTTCGTAAAATATACCTTCAAGAAATCTTGCAACGTGTTCCTTAAAAGCTTGGTCATCCTTAACAATAAAAGTTAATGTATAAGGTCTGTTGCCGAAGAAAGAGACGCTTGAAAACCTTCTTCCTTCCATTCCAACTCCTGTATTTATCTTAACAATTCTGGCATCAGGATACATCTTTAGTAGCCTTTTAGCTGTAGAGTTTTTATCTACCTTCACAAAACCGTTAAGCTCAAGATGAACAGAATATATCTGAATGTTTTTATTACGGTCTTCTAAAAGACCCAATTCCTTTAACCATCTATATATTGTTGGAGTGGATACATTTAAGATTTTTGATATTTCTGAAGGTTTTTTACCTTCGTTATAAAGTTTTTTAAGCTGATCTATATAAGAGAAGTTCTTAGTGTAAATTGGCTTTCTACCGCTTTTTCCTTTATGGAGAGCTACAGGTATTACAGTCATTTTGGGATGCTTACTATAGGGTATATTTTAACGTTATCATGATTTTTGAGCTTCACCGCATATTATTTAAAAATCATACAGTGTTTTTAATTATTTATAAAAAAATGCGCAAATTTTTCATATATTTACATTAAAAAATATTTAAAAGATATTTTGTAAATAAATATTTTACTGTCTGATTTTCGAGAAAATTTCTCCCACAAAATTGTGATGTTGAAGTTCTTGTTTTTTCTATATTCTAAAAATAACCTTTTTATTTACGTTTTTATCTACCCTTGTTGTGGGCCTTGGGTTTTTTCTATATGTTTTTGCAGAGGGCATATTATTTGCATTTTTCCTCTACTGGAGCTTTATCATAGCTAACGGGGCCTACTATCATTTAAAGTGCAAGGGTCGTTCGGCGAAAATGCATGTATTCGAATACCCAATGATTTCTATCATAATGCCCGTAAAAAATGAAGAAAAAACGCTTCCTTTTTCCATCGATTCAATAATTAAAAACGATTATCCAAAGGATAAAATGGAGATAATAATCGTAGAAGATGGCTCAGTCGATAGAACCTATGATATAGCAAAAAATTATGAAGAGCTTTACCCTGGGTTGATTAAGGTCTATAAACTAGAATCTAACGATAAAGGGAAAGCAGGCGCGCTCAACTTTGGAGCTAAAATGGCTACTTCAAGGATCTTGGTTTTTGTAGATGCTGATACCAGGATAGGCCGTGATTACTTGAAAAAGGCAGTGGCTAAGTTCCTTACTGACAAGCGTGTTCTTGTTGGACTAACGGCTGTTAGAAATCGTAAAAGGAACTGGCTTTCGTTTATGGTCAGTTTAGAAAGTGATTTAATTAACTACATAATAAGAGGAAGCGAAAAGCTTGGGTTGCCCTCGCCTATTGTTGGTTACAGCCTTGTGATTGATAAAGAAATTCTAGAAAAGGTGGGAGGATTCAGAAAGAGTCTTACCGAGGATATTGATCTTTGGGCAAGGCTTGTAATGTCAAAGGTCAAGGTAGGATCTTTTGAAGGCGTCGTTTACATAGAACCCCCCGCGACTATAACTGATTTTTTCAAACAGAGGTTAAGATGGTACAAAGGGTACATAGATACACTTGATTTGTACTTTAAAGTTCCACGAGATAAGAAGACTTTTCACATGATTATGTATCTAGCGATGCCGCTTTTCGGAGCTTTGAGTACTCTTTTATCGATAGGCTTCAGTCTTTTAAAAAGCCTTTACCTTCTGTACAGCATAGCAGGTTTCACTCTTAATTATGTTGGCGTTTTCATCATAGTACTCATTTATCTTAAGTACTTTTACAAGGAAAAAATAGATTCTTTGAAGGTGAAATATTCAATGTTTAGTTACCTGTATTTAATACTTATGTCGCTGAGCACTATAGCAGCTCTATTTTCAAAAGTTTTAGGCATAGAAATTAAATGGCATAGAAAACCAAGGTAATACAGTTAATTGATTAGCTCCTATCTATATAGCGGGATTGATTAAAAATAATTAAAGAAGACACTTCGATTCTTTAATTATTGTCAGAACTATATGCGTGTTTGTTCTGTCCACATTTTGAATTGAAAGCAAAGACTTCGTAAACGCGCTAAGCTCTTCATGACTCTTGAACCTAGCCAAAATTATTACGTCACTCTCTCCTGTTACATCGTACACAGAGAGCACATTTGAAAATTCAGAGACCTTTTTTTCTATCTCCACTAGCTTACCGCCGCTAACTACTACTTCTATTATCGCTGTTATGCTGTATCCTAATTTGTTCCAGTCAACGTTTGCTGTGTAAGATCTTATATAGCCTTCTTTCTCAAGCCTCTTTATTTTGTTATGAACTGTACCTATAGATACTCCTACAGCTTTAGCTATGTCCCTTACAGGTGTCTTTGCGTTCCTACATAGCATCCCTAGGATCTTAACGTCGGTATCGTCTATCATGTTTATAAATAAGAATCTTTGATTAATAACGTTTAGCTGTTAAGTTTAATCTACATTTGATGTGCTTGTAGATTTTCTTACTTTTTTGTAATGTTTATTTCTTATTTGCCAGGATCAGAATTAACATCTTCGTAAGAAGCTGTCAACGCAAGGAGATTTTGAGTCCTTACATTAGCTCTACAAAATAATAATATCCTTAACATTAGCTTGATTAACTTAATGAATTACCCTGACTTTACAATCTCTGCAAATATTTATCATAAATTTTCACATACAAATCTCTGCTAAAACAATGCCATATGCTATCTTAGTGTTGGCTGAACCTGTTTAAGCTGAGGCTGATGATGTTGAGCAAAAGCCATGGTAATAAGTCAATGCAAACGGACTGGAAGAAGTAAGGTAAATTCAGAAGAAGGTTGTTATGCTTTTGCTTAATACAATAATAAATAATATAATTTATGATTATGGACGTTCTTAATCTTTCATACAAGGCCAAGGATTTAGAAGCTGTAAGCATGCAGGAGTTTTGAATACAATATCCTGGCATACAATATGATATGAATGAAAGACAAAGATGTTGCTAGTTAATGCCATGGCTCATAAAAAGGCAAGTAAAAGGTGCAGGCATTGCAACAATTAATCTGTGCAGCACAAACATGCATCACGGAAACCATTGCGCTTATTATTAAATTTGTGAAATTATGGTCAAAACAGTCTCCGCCAAAAAGATTAAATACGAAACGTTCTTTCTGGTTGAAAGTACGTTTGTTTGAAAACGTCCTCCTCCCTCTCTAAAGGGATAGTTTTATTTTAGGACGGATAACAGGTTCGTGGTTTACTTAACTTCGTTCCAACAATCAACAAATGCCTTTCCGAGAGCCTTTAGTTTAGCTTTTGTTTCTTTTCCTGCAATGGAACGCACTTTATGATCGATGCATGCTTTTTGTTATTTTATCCCTAATTAAAGTACATAAATACGATTAATCTTTTGCCAAAGGTGAGGCTTTCGTTCGTTTTGTAATATGAGCGATAAAGTTATAAAGAGTTAAGTTAAAGATGAATTGGTCGATAAAAATGGATTACGTATATGCTGCGTTGTTTTTACATAGTGCAGGCAAAGAGATTAATGAAGAGAACTTAAAGAAGCTTTCAGAATCCGTAGGAATACAGGTAGATGAAATAAAGATAAAAGCTTTAGTAGCAGCTTTAAAGCAAGTAAACATAGATGAAATTCTAAAGAGTGCGGCAGCAGCGCCAGTAGCACAGGCACCAGCTGCGCAGCAGCAAGCGCCAGCTCAGCAAGCTGCACAACCAAAGGAAGAAAAGAAAGAGGAAGAGGAAAAGAAAGGAGAAGCGTTAGAAGGTCTCGCTGCTCTTTTCGGTTAGAAAATCTTTCGCATCTTTTTCAGAATAAAAATTTATTATTATCTTTACTTCTTTATCTCCATTGAGTTCTAAGCTACCTTGAACAAACTTTTGTTTGTCAACCCTTATGTATAGAGAGTTACGGTCAAGCCCTTTTAAAATCTCGTTTAGTATATAGCCACTTTCAAAAGCTCTTAACTTGGAGAGAAGCTTTTTCGAAGCTTTTTCTGCCTCTAACTTAGATAGAGTAAAGGTCATCCTCTTTATTTCATCTCCATAATGTCCATAAAGCGTTTCAACTTTCAAGTCACCTTCTCCAAATTCCTGGTTTATCCTGTTTTTAAAAACTTCTTCGTTCTCAGTAGCATGCACGTTTATGTTAACAGTAAGCTTTCTAACTTTTCCCCTCATCCTTCAACACTACTAGAAAAGAAGGCTTGCTTAAATGTCTTCTTGCCTTTGGAGGCACATCATAAAAACCTGGCTGTATATCCCTTTTTTCTGGTTCAAAAACTTTTTCGGCATTCTTTAACTTATACTTGCATTTAGGACACTGATATCCTTTATCTTTACCTTCAGACTTCATCCTTGTTCCGCAGACTGGACAAACTGGATTCATGAGTTTTCCATACTGAGCTAAATTTATTATTCTTATTTTTTCAAGGTTTATCGTTGGCGGCTCATTTTCTCTAGGTTTGTAAGATCCCCATACCTGAATAGAATCTCCAGGCCTAAGACTCATGAGAACTTTTCTAAAGCTTCTCGTAGGCTCATACGCCGCTATCCTTATCTTGTCAAAACCGTCAGTTATTTCAACAAAAACGTGGCCGCCTTTTATCTGTCTTGGCAGGCTTACAACATTACCTTTAATACTAACGCTTGTAAGAGGTTCTATATCATTTATCCTTTCTAGGTTTATAATATGATCGTCTGTTGCCTGATTTGTCTTATAAACCATGTAGCCTTCCACAGGTTCTTCTATCTTTAAAAGATCAAACGCTTTTTTTATGCAGTTTACGTCAAGGCCCCTTATACCTAACAGAACAGGGCACGGAGTATGGGGAGTTATTTTTATCTCCCCGTTTTCGGCATCAACGTTGTCAAAAGTACATCCACGCGTTGCAGCATCAGCTTCAAAAACAGATTTTGGATCTACCAAACGCTTCTTTCCTCTCATCTCTTTTACCCTGTAAGCTATTAGCTCATACGTGTAGCCTGAAGGAAAGTCATATGCTGCTGCTGCCAGCGCGCCAATCAATCCTCTTGAACCGTTAAAACCAAAAGAAAATGTAGCATAACTTTTAATCAAAGACAACGCTTCGTTTAATTCAACAACCCTTTTTACGGCATTCCTTGAAAAATTTACCAACTTATCGTTTATGTTTTTTCTTTCAAAAATTACAAAAGCTGGGTTTGTATTTTTTTCTTTAATTTCTGAAAGTTCAAATATGGTATCGAGCAGCATATTTTTTAAAACCGAGATTTTGTTCTGATCTAGCCTGATGTCGACGCCAAGGGCAGCGTTTCCCCTTGTCTTGAAAGGACAGGCAGGGTTTAACCTCACAAGCCTGGGCATGCCTATTATTTCAAAACCTTCAGCCATAGCCCTGTTCACGAACCTGTACATTACGTAAGTCGTGCACATGCCTTTGGGAGAATCTGTATCATCAATGCCCACACTTATTTCAATGTTCTCATTCACTCTGAGAATTTTTTAGTAACTCACGTTAAAAATCTTTTTTCGGTTTTTGTTTTAAACGTTTTATAAGATATACGTTTTAAACATGAAATAGGAAATTGGAAAGCTGGTTTAAAGAAGAGATCAGCTATATAATAAGTTTAAATACTAAACATAAAATATGTTTAATATGGGACAGCCAAAAGTTCCTATTTCAGTAACAGATCTAAAATTCTCTATAGAAGATATTGAAGACTACCTGAGCGCTCCACCAAACCCAAGGTTCCAGGTGCCGTATATTCCTAAGCTATGGAAGACAAAAGAAGGGGAAACAGTAGTAGTTAGAGAGGCAAAAAAAGAAGAAGCAGAAGTTATACTCAATACCCTGAAACAGCTCATTGACCACAAGTACGACAAAGACTTCTACCATCTTGTTGGCGTAAGAACATATTCAGAGATACTCGCATGGGTTCAGAACAGGATAAAGGACTCTTATGTTCTGGTTGTTACTTCTGAAAACGGGGAGTTGCTAGCTCTCGTTAACCACAGGTTCTGGGACGAAAACGTTGCAATAAGTCTGCACACAATAACGTTCAGAAGGAAGTCAAACCTTGGTATAATGGCATATGCGTCAAAAATAGAGCACGCTTTCGACTTCGTTGGCGTCAACGAGTGGTGGGCAACATTTGAAAGCCCATTTGGGTTCAGGATGGGTTTCAGGTATGTTCATCAGACAAAACCGTGGCCGCAGTACCAGCACGAACTGGGCGGTAGCAGAGTTTACTATTTAACCAAGGATATGTGGGAATCAATAGTAAAACCAAAGCTCAAGGCAAGAGATCTGTTCGGTACAAGGCCTGTACCAGAAGATCTGTTGAAAAATACATACCCGCTAAGGCCGCCAGAAAAGTTAGAGATAGAACTCTAAATGTAACCAAGAGATTTTGCAAGAAGTATTAAACTTATTGTTTTTGCATCTATTATTTTTCCGTTCCTTATCATTTCTATAGCTTCTTCGGGTTTCATTATAACTGTCTGGATGATTTCATCTCTGTCAAGGTTGGTTTGAGTTACGTTCTGCTTTACACGGGCAACAAAAAGGTAAATTTGCTCATCTACATAACCTGGGCTCATCAATATCTTTGTTATGTAATCAAGCGTTTCAGCTACGAACCCAGTCTCTTCTGTAAGCTCTCTTTTCGCGCAGCTTTCTGGTTTTTCATTTTCTTCTAGCGTACCCGCAGGAACTTCATATATAAAATCCCTTATAGAATACCGGTACTGTTTTTCAAGTACTATCCTGCCATCGCTAAGCACGGGCAGAATGGCTACGGCGCCTCTATGTCTTACAACCTCTATAACTGTCTCCCCTTTTTCTGTCATAAAAATTTCTTTGTATACAGCGAATACGCGCCCCTTGTATACCAATTCTGAACTTAAAATCTTTGGCAGATCCATACAGGTGCTAAGCAATCTTCGTTATTTAAGATTATGGCTGACATCCTCCCCGCCTTAAAGGCGATTGTTCCTTTAAGGCGGATCATGGGTTCGTGGTTTACCGCCTTCATTTTCATCGCTTCATAGCTAGCTGTTACCCACTCCGCTCCGCTCGTCCAGCGATAGACCAAGGACTGTGTCTTCAGCCACTTACCCCTATCCTTAAAGAACTCGGTATAGGGAGAGCCCTCGTGTAACATTCCGTTACGGGACACGATTTAATACGCTTTACAAGGTTTTAGTATTTAAATTTTAGCCCGCCTCTAGAAGAGGCAAGGCTTTCGTTCGTTTTGTAAAGGCAAACACATTAATAAAGCGGTAAGCCATGACCTCAATGAAAGGACAGCTAACGATTATGTTATACAAAAAATGTTAGAGACTCTTGTCTTTTAGGATACCAGTAAGCATGCAATTCTTAGTATGAAAGGAAAAGTTCTACAAACTTTCTACCCTTCTGAGTTAGTTCATAGAGCTTGCTCATTCTTCCTTCTTTTTTTACTTCTTTTACTTCTATCAGTCCTTCTTTTTGAAGATTTGTGAGCGCAACGTATACGTCAGGCAATGTTTTTTCAATCCCAAACTCCTTCAGTTTTTTCCATATATAGTAGCCATAAGCTGGAGATACATAAAGTATGTTAAGGATTGCCTTTTTTGTGTCACTCATTTTAGTTATAACTTCATCTGACCCGTTCCTGTCTTTAATGCCTAAAAAAGTCCCGATTACCACAGGATCCTTCAGGCCTGTTCCTGTTAGTATGTACAGGATCTTACTTCCTTTATTCAACAGGTTCCAGTCTACCGCCTTTATAAGACCGGCCAAAGCAACCGAAGCTGATGGCTCCGCAAAGAGTCCTTCGGCCCTTGCTAACATCTTTTCTGCCTCTATGACTTCTTCGTCTTCAACTTTTATCTTGAACCCGTTTGTTACCTTGATAGCAAAATCAGCCAGCGCTGAGTGCATACCACCTGTTACAAGGTCATCTACAACGTTACTCCTGTTAGTAAGATATACGCCAACCAAAGAGGGAATTCTGATTCTGTAGAGCTCAAACAGATCCTGAAAGCCGGCAAAGAGCATTGAAATACCCCCTCCTTCACCAACGCTCATGAATATGTAATCAAACATGTCCCTTGCTTTTTCAAATATTTCGTAAGAAAGAGTTTTCATCCCTGTAAGAAAATAAGAGTCAGATTCTCCACTCACGTGTACATTGCTATCAACGTTTTCAGGTATTTTGCCTTTTATAGCCTTTGCCCCGTAAGCAAGCGTCTGATATAGCTTGCCCAGGCTCCTTATCTCACTGTAGTACAAAGAACAGGATAACCCGGCCCTTACAGAATAAGCAGCTAAAGATGCGCCTACGTTGCCGTTTGACTCGCAAGCAATCTCTTTCTTTCCGGCAAAAACTGCATAGCTAACAGCTATCGCAGATCCCCTGTCCAGATAAGAGCCAGTTGGATTTACTGATTCGTTCTTTATATAGAGCTCGACTCCGAGGCTCTTGCTTAATCTGTATGCTTTTAGCAACGGCGTTTGCCCTTCGCCGAGGGTAATTTTCTCCATAAAGTTTGGTAGCAATGAAGAGTATCTCCATATGCCTTCCTGCGAAAGATCAGCAATCTCCTTTCCTGCAATATCGCTAAAGTTATCAGGCACAAAAGTTGTAGCCGAGCCGCACACCTCGCATTTTCCAGGATCTCTCTGCTTGTGACCGCACTTGTAACATTTGAACATATTTTATGTATAAAATAAATAAATTTACGTTTATCTATATTTTATTGTACCATATTTTTAGATGAAACGGTTTAAGATCGAACAAACAATAACCTTTTATAAGCACTTTGATCTTTTTTACTGGTCTATTAGCTCAACTTATAGCAATGATGAAAGCTATAGAATCAATATAATTGTAGAAATTTAATTTGCTTAATGATAAAATTTAACATCAAGCACTTAGATAGGAGCTATAAAATGTCCCCTTGTGCATAAACTTCATTCAGACCTTAACAGTTTACTGAAAATGCTCAGGAAAGTAACAGAAATGCTATTGTAGAGGATTGCTAGACCGCTTTCATGCCTTGTGTTTCATAACAGAGCAGCACCTTAAAGGGATATAGCTATTAAGACCTCGGAGAATCAATAGCCTTTTAAGATAGTGAGGATATCAGATAACGAAGAGGCTAAACGTAATGATGTTTATAGCTATGTTTAAATAAAAAGTATACTTAATAAAAATCATGAACAGAGAAGAACTTGCAAAATATATAGACCATACACAGCTAAATCCCTTTGCAACAGAAGAAGACATAAAGAAGCTTGTTGAAGAAGCTAAGAAATATCATTTCTATTCTGTCGTCGTAAATCCGTATTATGTGAAACTTGCAAAGCAGCTTGTAAAAGGAACAGACATAAAAGTTGTAAGCGTTGTTGGTTTTCCCTTTGGGGTAACGTACAAAGAAGTCAAGGCTTACGAAGCAGAGCTCGTAATAAAGGATGGTGCAGATGAAATAGACATGGTCATGAATATATCTGCAGCAAAGTCTGGCAGATGGGATGTTGTCAAGGATGACATAAAGGCAGTAAACGATATTGTAAAAAAACACGGAAAGGTTCTAAAGGTTATACTTGAAACAGGTTATCTTACTGACGATGAAAAGGTAAAGGCATGCGAAGTTGCTGTAGAAGCGGGAGCGGACTTTGTAAAGACGAGCACAGGTTTTGGAAAAGGTGGGGCAACAGTACATGACGTTGAGCTAATGTACAGGACCGTTAAAGGCAAAGCTCAGGTAAAAGCTGCAGGTGGAATACACAGCGCAGACGAAGCTCTTGCGATGATAAAGGCAGGGGCTACGAGGATCGGCGCTAGTCACAGTGTTCAGATAATCGAATCGTTTAAGCAGTAAGTTTCTATTTTTATTTCATTTTCGAATATTAATTTATTTTTTAAAGCAGTTTTAGTAAAAATTTTTTAAAGTTACTAATTTAAGCTTTTACGTTGCGTAACATAGCTGTAATAAAGATTGGCACTTCGGTACTTTCAAACAACGGTAAGCTTGATAAGGAAGTTTTAAAGGGCATAGTTGATGAAATAACTCAAGTAAAGAATATGGGATACCCAGTTGTGCTGGTTACGAGCGGAGCCATCTTGACAGGCATAGAAGCTCTTGGCATCAACAAAAAACCAAGCGCTTTGAGCTTGAGAGAAAAACAGGTTTCTGCGGCAGTAGGTCAACCTCTACTTATGAAAGAATATGTAGATTTGTTCGCAGAACGCGGGATAAAGGTAGCGCAGATACTTGTAACTGAAGAAGATTTTTCTATAAAGAGCTGCTTTAATAACTTTATAAGAACTACGCGCGCTCTAATACAGAACGGCATAATCCCTATAATAAACGAAAACGATGCGATATCGGTTAAAGAGCTAGTCAACGTTCTTAACGTAAGTAACCTAGTTAGGTTCGGAGATAACGACAGGCTTTCGGCTATAATTTCTTCTAACCTTAAAGCTTCCAGGCTTGTAATCATGACTGACGTCGACGGCGTTTTAGATGAAAAAGGCATGATCATAGAAAAATTAAGAAGCAACGAAATAGAAAGCCTAATAAAAAAGCTTAGGGGCATGAGCGAATACGGTAGAGGTGGTATAAGGTCTAAGCTGGAAGCAGCTTTATTGGCTACTTCTAACGGCGTTATAGTGAACATAATAAACGGTAAAAAGCGTGGGCTTCTCATTAAAGTTTTTGAAGGGAAAGAAGCCGGAACCGTGATAACGCCTTAATCATCAGATTTTAATCTTTTTGCAAATAACCAAGGTAAGGGCAGTAGTTTACTCAGCAAAAACGTTTTAAATAGCAAAATCAACCCCTATAACGAGAGAAAATGGCTGTCTACGATTTATATGGTAAGGACCTGATATCGACACAAGAATGGTCAAGAGAAGAGCTTCAGTTTGTTATAGAATTTGCAAAGGACATAAAAAGATGGAAATACGCAGGCTACGTTCCTGAGCTTTTTAAGAACAGGACTTTCTTTATGCTGTTTTACAACACGAGCACAAGAACAAGGGCTTCTTTTGAAGCTGCGGCAACGCTTCTTGGTGGCCATGCACAGTTCATAGACTTCAAAACTACAAGGGGTTCTGAAGGAGAGTCGATAGCTGACATAGCTCACATGTACGAAAGGCTAGGACACGCACTAGGTGTAAGGATACTTGAGGATGCTGTTGATTACGTCTACGGCGCTGGAAACAAGGTAATAAGGGAGTATGCTGCGCACGCAAAAATACCTGTTATAAACATGGCTGACGACATGTATCATCCAACCCAGGCTATAGCTGACATGATGACCATTGATGAAAAGTTCTTTGGAAAATATGAAAAGAAAAAGTACGTAATAATGTGGGCTTACAGCACTCACGCAAGAAGCTGGGGAAGCGTTCAGGATGAAATGTTGATAGCAACCAAGTTTGGCATGGACGTAACGTTGGCATATCCTCCAGGTTTTGATCTAGACGAAAATTTGGTTAACCAAGCAAAGGAGAACGCCAAAGAAAGCGGTGGAAGTCTTGAAATATCTCACGACCTGAAGTCTGCACTTGAAGGCGCACACGTAGTATTTCCCAGAAACTGGGTCAGCCATGCAGCTGTAATGACAGGGTTAAACAGGTTCGGAAAGGACAAAGAAATAGAGCTCCACAACAAGTACAAGGACTGGAAGCTAACTAAGTCGCTCGTTGACATAATGGACAAGAAAGCAATAGTGACTCACGTGCTCCCAGTTTTCAGGGGAGAAGAAGCTGACGATGAAGTAATGGACGGTCCGCACAGCGTCATACTAGACCAGGCCGAAAACCTGCTCTACGTAAGAGCTGCTGTGCTTGCGCTCCTTGCAGGAAACAGGTACTAAATTTATAAGTTTTTATTTTTCTTTTTTATTTGATTTTTATGGGAAGAGTTAGTGCGTTTATAGTGAACATAGGAACAGAGCTGCTTATAGGCAGGACTATCAATGGAAACTTGCAGTGGCTCGGTTCCAGAATCTACTCTTTAGGAGGGGAAGTTTTAGGATCGATAACAGTGCACGACAGGAAGGATCAGATAGCTTTCGCGTTAAAATGCGCGTTAAATTCTGAAGCAGATTTTATAATAACTACTGGCGGCCTTGGCCCAACCTATGACGACATAACTATGGAGGCTATAGCAGAATGGCTGGGTAAGAAGCTCGTACTTAACGAAAACGCTCTTAGCTTTATGATAAAGTTAAGAAAGCCCATGAGTGAAGAATCTAAAAAAGCTTATGAAAAGATGGCAACGTTGCCTGAAGGTTCAACCCCGCTTTTTAACTATGTAGGAGCAGCCCCAGGGGCAATGCTGCTTATAGGCGAGAAAAGGCTTTTCGTTCTACCCGGAGTTCCACGAGAGATGAAGGATATGTTTGAAAGGTACGTTGAGCCTTTTATTGGGCACAGCGTAAGTAGAGGGATCGTAACTAGGATTGAAGAAATATTTGAAGCTCAGATATCACCTCTTATAACTAAGCTTACAAAGTCTTTTCCTTCTGTATACGTGAAATCACATCCATCAATGGAGTACGGCAAAAGCGTTCTTAGGATAGAGGCGTGGACACAGGATAGCTCAGTAGACCTTATGGAGATTTATAGGGAACTCGAGAACTTTGTTAAGGCTCATGGCGGTAAAATAAATCTTGAGAACCAGGCTTAAATCTTGAAAACCAGGCTTAAACTTTAACGAAAAGCCCATCATTATTAATTCCGAGCTTTTTTGCCTTTTCGTTTTCTTCTTCAATGTTCCTTAGCCTGTCAGGCAGGAGTTCTGGCACAGTATCCAGTATAGGGTACCACCTTTTGCACTTTTCGCATACTAGGTATCCTTCTATTATTTTGCTTTCATAGCATTCAGGGCACGGAGCCTCTTTTATATCCTTGACATACCTGCCGAGAAAACCGCAATAAACTTCGCATCTAGGTTTTTCATACCTCTTTGCTTCTTTCTTCTCCTCTTTTACAACGTAAAGCTTTAAGGGAAAATGCTTGCAGACTGGACACGCGAGCACGTCCATAAGCCTGTATCTCATACATTAACAGGCTTACTACGTATTAAAAAGTTTTAATATACAGCATTCCAAATGGTTATATGCAAAGGGAAAACACTGTAGCTGTTTACGGGCTTGGTAGGGTCGGCGCTTCTCTTGCAGCAGTTATGCTAAGGCATGGCTTCAGCGTTATAGGAGTTGACGTCGACAAAGATAAGGTAGACAGGATAAACTCCAAAGAAAAGATTTTTTCGCTTGAACCGCATGTAGATGAGTCTTTTGAAAAGGGGATAGAAGAAGGTACGTTTAGAGCAACAGTCGACCTTAAGTGGGCAAGCGAAGCTTCAAAGTACAAGATTATAACGGTACCTGTACCGCTTGTCCTTAAGACCCCAGATTTTACAAACATAAAACAGGCTTCTGAAGCTATAGGTAAAGGGATCAAGAAAGGCGATGTGCTCATAGTAGAATCGAGCGTCCCGGTCGGAACTACTAGACAGGTCGTAGCAAAAACGGTGAGCGATGTGTCTGGTCTCAAGCCGGAGGATGATTATCTGCTTGGTTACAGCCCTGAAAGGATTTATGAGGGAAGGGCAGTTTACGACATAGAAGAGAACTACCCTAAGGTTGTATCAGGTTACGGGAAAAACAGCCTTGAAGAGATAGCACAGCTTTATTCTAAAGTTGCGAAGAAAGGGGTCATAAAGATGTCTAGTATAGAAGCAGCTGAGCTTGAAAAACTTGCAGAAGGTTTGTATAGAGATGTAAACATAGCGTTAGCAAACGAACTTGCTCTCTTCGCACAAAGGCTAGGAGTCGACTTCTGGGAAGTCAGAAACGCAGCGAATTCTCAACCTTACTCAAACATTCACAAACCAGGAGCTGGCGTCGGAGGGAACTGCATACCAGTATACCCTTACTATGTTCTGCACACAGCTAACAGGCTTGGTTTTCATTTTAGGCTAGTTGAGTCTGCTAGATGGGTCAACGAAAGGATGCCGCTCGTTGTCGTAAGCAACTTCGTTGAGTTATTTATACTAAACAAAAAGTCCCTCAGAACTGCGGCGATTCTGGGTTTGGCTTTCAGGGGCGATACAGACGACGATAGGCTAAGCCCTTCTTACGACATAATAGACAGGCTTAGGGCTTTAAACGTAACAGTAAAGGTGCACGACCCATACGTTAAAAAACCATCTAGAAGCGACGTTCAGGTTTCAAACGACCTAACAGAAACTCTTGCTAAAACAGATGGCGTCATAATAGTTACGGATCACTCAGTTTATAAAGACCTGGATTATGATAAAATTGCTAAGATGAGCGGTAACGATCCAATAATATATGACGCAAGGGGTATACTTTACGGCAAACCAAAAATATACGTCCTAGGTACAGGTTATAAGGGCCCGTAGCTCAGCCAGGATAGAGCGTCGGCCTGCGGAGCCGGAGGTCGCGGGTTCGAATCCCGCCGGGCCCGTCAGTGGGCGTTAAACATAATGTACGATACTGTAATAGTTGGCGGAGGTTTATCTGGACTAACTTTAGCTTATGAACTAAAAAAACTTTCAAAATCAGTATGTCTGGTTGAAAGCGAAAGCCTCGGAGGGAAGGTTGCCACAGGCATGCTTGAAGGCAAGGTTGTAGAAGAAGGACCAGAAGAGATCGTTAGCTCAAGGGACTTTTTGCAGTTTGTTAAAGAGCTTGGGCTCATAGACCAAGTAGTCCGTCCAAAAAAATTGAGGTTTGCTCTTTTAAGAAACGAAAAGCTTTACACGGTTCCTGAAGGAATAGCAGGGGGCGTCCTAAAGGTTAACTTTGATCTTTTTCGCTCTGTGCTAAGCGGGCTTTTCAGCTTCAGAACTCTTATAAGGATGATGCTCGAACCGTTTTACAAACTGAACGTCAATGACGATATCTCAGTTAAGGACCTTTTTTCAAAAATCTATGGAAGGAGCTTCGTTGACGAGTTCTTTAAACCTATTGCAGGAGGTATTTACGGCGGTGATATTGGCCTTATGAGCTCCTCAGTATATTTCCCTTACATCATCGATATAAAGAAAAAAGGTAAAAGCGTTATAGAGAGCTTCCTGCGGAAAAAGATAAACTTTGACCTTATATCTTTTAGAAATGGGCTTGGCTCGCTTATAACTAAGCTCGTTGAAAAGCTAAAGGGCGTTGATATAATCATTGGGAAAACCGTAACTAGCGTAAGTAATGAAGGGGACAGATTTTTAGTTAATGCCGGATCGGAAAAGCTAGAAAGCAGGACAGTTTCAGTAATGGTTTCTCCTTATACAGCTCCCGTTTTTAAAAACATGAATGGTTACATAGTTAAAAAAGCCAGGCTTTACGTTAAAGCTTCCAGGGTAGCTGTGATAAACGCAGTTTACGATAAAAAGTTTGAATCTTATAACAAATACTCTGGAATTCTTACTTATCCAGAAATTTACAGCGTTAGCGGCGTTACCTTTTTTGACAGCAAATGGCCAATCAACAGCGATTCAGAGCTTTACATTATAAAGTATTTTATCCCGTTTGAAAACTATATTAAAGAAGCCAAAGCCATGAAGGTTGTAGAAAAGTTCAGCAAAGAGCATTTTCATATAGAAAAACCTGTTTCTTACAGGGTAAGGATCTGGAACGAAGCTCTCCCGGTTTACGTCGTTGGGGCTAATATGCTTAAACAGGAAGCAGAAGCTTACATGGAAAAGGGCATTTACTTTGGAGGTTCGTTTATCAACTCAACTGGTATATATTCATCTATAATGAGGTCCAAAAATATAGCTAAACGCCTAGTAAGCTATCTGGAAACCAACACGCACGCTGGATCAGAGCCCAGAGGGTCCTTGTAATAATAATACGCCCTTGACCTGCTCCCCCCGCAGTTGAACCTAAACTCACAGCTACCGCAGTAACCGTTAAACTCCCTTTTCCTGAATTTTTTAAGTATCTCATTTTCACGATATATCCTGACTATGTTATCATTCTTTACATTGCCTATAGGAAGGTTAAGGAGGCCGCTCGGATAAACTGTTCCATTGTAGGAAATAAAAATTACTCCGTCCCCGTCTAGGGTCCCATATTGATTTATTGTTGAAGAACTTAAAGGGCTATAACCCAAAAGCGAGCTCTTTAGCTCAAGATAAAGGTTGTCATCCTTTGACCTGTTAAACCCTCGGCTTCTCTCAATGTAGACCCTTCTTATAAAGGGGCATTCAACTGTCCTTATGTTGATCCCGTAGAAAGAAGCGTCATAAAGGAAATTGCAAACAGCTTCGTATTCTGAAGGGCTCATTTCAAGATTAGCATAAGCTCTCCCAACAGCCACAATGAAGAAAATTTCCCATGTTTTAACCCCAAGATCTTTAATGAGCTTAAAAATGTTACCAACTTCCCTTTTATTAAGTGACATTACAGTAGTGTTTACCTGGACATCAAAACCATAAGATAAAGCTTCTCTTACTGCTTTTAAAGTAGCTTCAAAATGCCCTTTCTCACCCCTTATGAGCTCATGCGTCTCAGGCTTTGCACCATCAAGACTTATCGAAATGTACTTCACGCCTGCATTTCTTAATTCTTTAAGCGATTCAGAATTAAGTTTGTTTGAAACTGTAGGAGCAAGAGCAGGGGTTAGACCAAGGCTTTTTGCATAGCTAACCAGCTCGTAAATGTCTTCCCTGATCAGTGGGTTGCCCCCCGTAAAAACTACCACAGGCTTTTTCTCGAACCCTGAAATGTCTTCGAGCAGCTTTTTACCTTCTTCTGTGTTCAACTCTTCAGGGCTCCTTTCCCATATTGATGAAGCCCTGCAGTGAAGGCACTTTAGTTCACATGCTTGGGTGGTTTCCCAAAAGACTATAACTGGAAATCTCTCGAACACAAAGCTTTTATAAACTTTGAGTATATTAACGTACTTTATTTTTTATAAATTTTTTGCTGTATTGCATAATTTTCTGATGTGCGCTTCCTAGGTATTTTCTGTCACTAGCTTTAAGATCAATGCCGAAAAAATATTGTACAAATACGCCTTCATAAGCACCTCCTTCACCATATTAACTTCCTCGACAACATTTACTAAACATAAGCTTAACAATAAAGCCCTAAACAACTACTAAAACCAAAACTATGCACATTGATCCAAGCCCTAGTCTCAAGCGTCCTCTGCTATAACACAGCATACCTTCTAGACGTATATTACAAACTCGCAACAGAATTAACCCTCACCATAATCACAGGCTTTATACCACTCATGCAAGAAGTTAAAATTCTCCTTCTAATCATAGGCACAATCCGCAAGCAATCTTCTCACATTCACGCTCTTCATCGCACCTCTAACAAGCCTTCTCAACACCTTAGATCTTACATAGATAAGATCTGCTTTTTGGCATTTACGGCGAAGTGTATTCTTAGTCATTCTTCGCCTTCCACATCTTAATCCACATCATTGTGAGCTTTTATGCATGATGAATCTACTGCTAGGCTTAAGGAGTTTGTGTATTTAAGCAAAATTTCTTCGCGGTTTACGTTTGCTCTTTTTCATATTTTGCAGCCTAGTGCTTGTAGTCTTTCTACGTATTTTATGAATGCTCTGATGAGGCCTAATAGCATTATGGTTAGCCTATTTTTTGTTTAGTTGTTTGAGTTCTTTTTTAGTTGTTTATGGTTAATAATTGAGGAGGATTTAACCACTCCTGACAAGCGCATCATTGTACTTGCCCCAGTCTATATTTATCATAGGTCACATTCTACGCCTATATAAATATGAAGAGGCTTGAAATAAAAACTTCACACTTCACGCTTAAGTTATGGAACACAGCAATAAAGACAAAAAACGTATAAACTAGTTAGATTATCTAATCGTTAGATTGTCAAACGATCATGACGAAAAGTTAGCCGAAGAGCTTTTAGAAAGCATTTTCAAAGCTTCAAGGACTTTTAGAAATTGGATGAAAGAAGACAACAGCTTTTCAGTTCCCCAGTTCAGGATCTTATCGTATGTAAACAGAAATAAGGACTGTTCTATAGACGATATAGCTTTGTACCTAGGAGTTTCAAAGCCGACAGCCAGCAAAATAGTCGAAAAAATGAGGCTCAAGAAGCTGCTTTACAGAATTGAAAATAAGAAAGATAGAAGAAAGGTTGCCATAGGCCTCACAAGCAAAGGGGTAAAGGTCCTCGAGGAAGCAAGGTCAAAGGCCATCCTAAAGTTAAAAAACAGGCTGTCCGAGATAGATACAAAAAGCAAATCACAGCTAAGGGATGCGCTTAGAATTCTTGCTGAACTAACTGGGTGAACAGAATGATAGAAACGCACTCTATTACAAAGGTATTCACAGGTAAAAAGTGGAAGGTGGAAGCGCTAAAAGGTATTGACTTCAAAGCCGAAAGGGGGAAAATTACAGCTCTCGTCGGCCCTAACGGTGCGGGGAAAACAACTTTGTTGAAAATAATTTCAACGCTGATTTTGCCAACTTCCGGAAGCGCTTACGTAGATGGGTATGACGTTGTATCTCAACCAAATGATGTAAGAAAGCATATAGGTCTTGTTACGGTCAGCGACAGGCTTCTCTATTACAGGCTAAGCGGAATGGATAATCTGCTTTTTTACGGTTCCCTGTACGATATGAGCATTAAAGAAGCTAAAAATAGAGCGTACGAACTGCTAGATCTGGTGGGATTAAAAGAGTGGGCAGATGAGCCAACAATGCATTACAGCACGGGGATGCTCAGGAGGCTTGCGATTGCCAGAGCTCTAATGCATGATCCCGATGTAATTCTTCTGGATGAGCCCACGCTTGGTGTGGACGTTGCTTCAGCAAGAAAAGTTAGACAGTTAGTAAGAAAGCTTTCTGTGGACAGAACAATTGTTCTTACCAGCCATTTTATGCACGAAATAGAAGAGCTTGCTGATTACATATACATTTTAAAAAACGGAAAAATAATTGCAAAGGGTTCACCAGAAGAAATCATAAAAATGGCCGGTAAAATAGTAGAAGCCAAGCTGAGCGCTGTTACTCCTTCACTCGAAAGGTTCATAACAAGGTATGAAAACGGCTACGCTGTTATAAGAGGACCAAAATCTTTGGTTGAACTGTACACTTCGGATTATCATGAAATAACGCCATCTTTAGAAGATGCTTACATAGCTCTTGCTGGTGAAACTGAACAGGATTTCAGACCTTACCAATACAGAAGAGGTGGTGCATGGGCACGTGAGCGTCCTGTCTAAGCTTTATGCCTATCTTTATATTAGAGGATTCAAGGTCTGGATAAGTTACAAAACGAACGCTGCACTAACCATGCTAAGCTGGATAATACCTGTTTTTACGTATTATTTTACGGGGACGGCGTTAGGCAACAAAATAGTTTCAGTGCTAGGCGGAGGTAACTATACAGCCTTTGTGGTCATAGGGCTGGCTTTTCAGGGATATGTTTCTTCAACTATAACCACAGTGAGCCAGAGGTTAAGAAACGAGCAACTTTATGGCACTCTTGAATATTACGTCCTTTCTCCATCGGGAGTGTTAGGTTTTCTAACCTATTCTAGCCTTTGGGGTTTTGCTTTAAACAGCATAAATATGATTGTCATTTTAGCTATAGGCTTTGGGCTGGGCGTCAGGTATTCACCTTTTGGAATAATGACAGCATCCATAATATTCATTCTTTTGTTGCTCTCGTCATTCGGCATAGCAGCCATCTCTGGAGCTGTTGTGATGATAACTAAACAGGGAAACCCGATCGCATTCTTTTTCTCTACTTTTACAGCTCTTATGGGAAATACGGTTTTTCCAGTTACCGCTCTTCCGTGGTACCTTAAAGAATTAAGTTATGCCATTCCTCTAACCTGGGCCTTACAGGGTTTAAGAGAATCGTTGCTAGAAGGAGCGGGCATAGGCGCACTTTTAAACATAATCTATATACTTGTAGCGTTCACGTTGATAACGTTGCCGTTGGGGCTGTACTTATATACAAAGGCTTTTGACAAAGCGAGAAAAGACGGAACCCTTTCTCAATACTGATAAGACACTTTCAGAAACGATTATGTTATGCATCTGAATTGATAGCATTTTAATGCAGGATTTAAAATATAAATTTCAATAAAGATAATAAGCTATCTTTCGCAAATATTTGTGTTGATAGCCATACCAGGTGAAAAGCTAGGCGTTATAGAAGCCTTTGAGCCAAGAGGAGACTTCATTATAAAGGACGGTAACATATACGCAACAAAGTTATCTGATGTTAAAGTTGATAAAAAACAAAAAATAATCGAAATAAAGCCGCTCAAAAAAGGTTTTGTGAGCGTTGGCGATATAGTAATTAGCAGGGTAGATTACGTTCAGAGACCTTTTGCTTTTGTTACCATAGTTTCTGCACTAAACAAAGACCTTGCCGCAGACATAAAAGGGATGATCTACGTGAACCCAGATTTTGAGTATTCGCCTGTAGTAGAAGGCTCGATAATAAGGGCAAAAGTCATAGGGACTAGCGCGGGGATGCTTATGCTTAGCGTTAGTGAACCAGGGCTTGGAGTCCTTGAATCTTCTTGTAACTACTGTGGCGGACCGCTTGTTGTAAGGGGCAGAAACAGCGCAAAGTGTACCTGGTGCGGCATGGTACTGAGGCTAAAGCTGGCTCCAGATTTTAAGTCAAAAGCGCTGCCTCATAGGGTAATGTTGGACTGACCTCCTCCCCCGCCTTAAAAGGCGATGGTTCCTTTAAGGCGGATCATAGGTTCGTGGTTTATCGCCTTCATCTTCATAGCTAGTGGTTACCTACCCCGCTCCGTTCGTCCAGCGATAGACCACGGGCGTGCCTTCAGCCACTTACCCTATCCTCAAAGAACTCGGTGATATGTAAAGCCCTCGTGTAACATCCCCTTATGGGACACGATTTAAATACGCTTTACAACGTTTTAGTAATTTAAATTTTACCCAGCCTCTAGAAGAGGCGAGGCTTTCGTTCGTTTTGTAAGCGAATCCTTAGATAGGTTTAATAAAGGTTTTACAAAGTATTTAACAATGAGCGAAAAGGATCAGCAGGACCGGGACCTCGTTCTTAAGTTTTTAAGCGGCGTAAAGGACCCGGCGCTCAAAAAAGATATAATATCTCTTGGGTTTGTAAAAGATTTGCAGGTTGATGGGAAACAAATAAAGATAAAGCTTTCACTTACATCTCCAGGATGCCCCCACAAAGACGAGATACTATCCGATATAGTCAGAAGCCTTGAAGGCTACTCGGTGATAATAGAAGTGACTCACAATGTTCTCAGTGGTTCTTTTGTGAGAAAAGAAGGGACGAGAAAAGTTAAAAACATAATAGCTGTCGGCAGCGGAAAGGGCGGTGTGGGAAAATCGACAGTATCGATACTTCTCGCTTATGCTTTAAAGAAGCTAGGAGCAAAAGTTGGTATAATAGACCTTGATTTTTATGGAGCAACAATACCCAGCATGCTGGGTTCAAGTTTTGTCCAAGAAGTTAACGAATCGGGCCTCCTGATTCCTCCACTTCATCAGGGTATAAAGATAATCTCGCTTGCGTACTTTGTCCCTCAGAACTCAAGCGTAATATGGAGGGGGCCAATGCTTAGCAAAGCCGTTCATGATTTTATGGAAAAAGTTGACTGGGGAGAGCTTGATTACCTTATAGCTGACCTGCCTCCGGGTACAGGCGATGTTCCTATAACTCTTGGGCAGGACAGGCTGATAAATGCCGCAATAATTGTTTCAACGCCACAACCAGCTGCAGTTAACGTTGCTCTAAAGCTTATAGACACTTTTAAGAAGCTCAACGTTCCTGTGCTTGGAGGGCTTGAAAACATGAGCTACTTTATATGTCCTAACAGCAAAGAAAAAGTAGAGCTGTTCGGAAGCAGATACTTTAAGGAGAAGCTAGAAGAGATAGGGCTTCCTTACCTTGGAGCACTTCCGTTTGTTCCGCAACTCAGGGAGCTTGAGGACGTGGGCGTTAAGGAGGAAAACATTTCTTACATAATAGACGATATAATACCTGTGGCTCAGGAACTTACTTGTAGGCTCAGCGTGCTTAACTCTCAAATAAGTGAAAGACCGTTCTTTCTTAACATTCCGAAAAAGAAATAAATTCATAATAGCTAATCAGTAATGCAATGATGATTCAGAGTTTATTTTGATTCATGAAATAAAGGCATTTGTCTGAGCACGTTAAGCTTTTAATCTGCATGTGTTTAGTATATCTGTGAAGCGAACTGTACACCTTCCAAAAGGTTTGCTTGAGTTTTACATACTTAACCTTTTAAGCACGTACCCTGCACGCGGTATAGAGCTTATAGATACTATCAGGAAGAACACAAATGGAATGTGGTCACCTAGCCCAGGTTCAATTTACCCTCTTCTTAAGAAGCTTGAAAAGGACGGTTTGATATACGGCGTCAGCAGCGACGGAAGGTTTATCATAACGCAAAAGGGCAAAGAAAAGCTGGAGGAGCTAAAAGCTGAAACTGTTATTATATACAGAATAATAGAGAGCATCATAAAAGATGCTAAGGCCTGAGAAGTTGCTTTGCAACAAACCTCCTTATGAGGTAAAAAGCAACAACCCAGATCGCAAGTATAAACAGGCCTATAAGGTCCCTTATGAGTTCTATAGTTATTCCTTTTAGATCATCCGTCATAAGTAGAGCCTGTTTCATAAGGAAAAAGCTAAGCAGCAAGAGAACCCATGCGCCTATAAGCGTAATCGACAAGAGCGTTACAGACGAAACCTTCAAATGTAATACACCATCATCGTTATAAAACTCAGAGCTGTTGAAATAACGCTGAGCAACATTATTCTATTTGCGATCTCTTTCTCGCTCATAGGCCTCTGAGATGCTATAAGCCTTGCAAGTGTGACAGGCGATTTTGGATCCTTATTTGCTATCATTCTGTAGTCATCCAGAACTATCAAAGGCCTTATGAGCTCTAAATGCTCCTTAAACCCTCCTATTGAGGAAAGTATAAAAAAGCCGTTGAATATAAGCGGAAGAGTAGCGACTATGCCTATTACTTCAGCGCGAGACGTTATCATCAGAGTGACTATCCCTGCTCCCATCAACATAGAGCCGCTATCTCCAGGGAAAATTCTTGAAGGATACTTGTGCCTCAGGTAAAAAGCTAAAAGAGACGCTTCAAAAGCTATTCCTAAGTATGCACCAGTAACGTTTCCTTTTATAAAATCATAGGTCAAGAATGGCAGCACAGAGATCGCAGTGACTCCTGTTACAACGCCATTAAATATGTCTATCATGTTGGTCGCGTTCGTGTATATGGGAAAGCCTGCAAGCACGAGAAGCGGATAAAGGATCTTTATCGTTACGTTTCCAACATAAGGCAGGTAGGGGGTTGATGAATATGCGTGCAAGAATATTACAGGCAGAGCTGCAAGTATTGCCAGTAAAGGTTTTTCAGGTCCTCCAAACTTTTTAATATCATCTACAAGCCCTATCAAAAACGCTATTGACAGTGAAAGAATAAAGGCTAATGCATAAGAATTTATTACAAAAAGAAGAGCGAGAAGTGTGCCCGCTAATACGGCAAAGCCGCCAGGCCTCGGTACCAGCGGTTTATCCTTTTTGTGCGCGTCTGGTACTGTCATCTTTTTCTTCTTAAGCACAATTTCCAGGTAAAGCGTTATAGCTAAAGTAACAAGAAAAGATAATACAAACTCAATCGCTATGTTTATCCAGTTCATTATTCTCGCTCATCAACTTATACTTGTTTTTATTTAAATAATCTATTGTCTTACACACCTGGCATAGCTCGTTCTTTGAAGGCCAGCCACACATCTTGCAGTATTGCCCTCCAACCTTGAACTCCTTTGAGTAAAAGCTCATAAATGTGTCAAGAAGCTGGTATTTAATGCCGGCATGCCTTTCCTCCAGCCTGTTCAGAAAATCTCTTATCTCTGACCTTATGCCCTGTTGCATATAAGGGCATGTAACTGTCTGAAAATCAAAACCCTTGAGCATGGCGAACATAGCGAGTTCCTTCTCGTATATCCTAAAAAACGGATGAACTTTCCTTATACCAAAGGCTTCAGAACTTTCCACAGCAGGGTTAAAGCTTTTTAACCTTTCAGTGTCCCCGTTAGTTAAAAGTATAAAGTAGCTCTGCAGTATGTCGTCAAGGTTGTGAGCCGTTGCCAGAACCTGGGCTCCAAGCTCTTTTGCGGCTATGTCAAGGGCCCTTCTTCTGAATATGCCGCAGATAGTGCACGATGAATACTTACCCTTATACTCCTGGATTTCGTCGATGGTGTAGTTGAACAGGTTTTTGTAAGAATAAATAACATGTTTTACGTTAAGCTGTGAAGCAACTTTAGAAGCTATTTCAATACCCTCTTCTCTATAGCCCTTTATTCCTTCATCAACAGTAACAGCTATTATTTCGTTGCTCTTGAAGAACTTTGCAAGTATATAAAGCAGAGAAACGCTGTCTTTGCCCCCTGAAACTCCAACAGCTACTTTTTCTCCGTACTTTATCATTTCATACTTTCTTACTGTTTGCAGCGTTATATCGTATATAGAGGTAACGAAGCAACCCTTGCAAAGGTATTCCCCAGAATAGGGCCTATAGTAAAAAGACGGTCTACCGCACTTTGTGCAAGGCTTTACCTGCAATTTTAACTATCGTTTATCGTTCCTTTATGGGTGTGTAGAACAACAGCGCTTACAGTGCTCTTTACTCCAGGTATCTTCAGTATCTTATCCTTCAATATGTGCCTAAACTCTTCTATATCCCTGCACTTAATGATTGAAATTATATCAAACTCTCCTGTAACTTCATAGAGCCCAACAACTTCATCAAGATTGTTCAAGTTCTGGAGTACATTGTCCATCATGGGCGAATCAACGAATATGTTTACAAATACAAGCATAGTTATAGCAGATCGGTGCTGCTATTAAAGTTAACTGAAACATCTTTTGGTAAAAACTTGAAGATGGCTAAAGTTTACTTTGAACGTTTTTGTAAAATTATGAATAAAGAAAAATAAAATAAAAATTGTGAAAATTAAAAAGAAAGATACTTTTGAACCTTTGCAATTTGCTTTTTTATTTTGAATGCTTTTATCTGTTTTCGCTAACGATCTGTTAGTAAGGGGTAGAGTTATTTTACTTTTTTATTACCCTTTTCAAGAGCTCCTTTGAACATCTGTCAGCATAATACAATGGCCACGGCAGCCCTCTATCTGAAGCGTTCTTGAGGAAAATGCTCAGCGAATCTTCCAAGCTTATGTAGTTTCCCGGGCTAACGTAGAATTTTCTTCCCTTTAAGTTTACACTCCAGCCGACCTGTCTTTCTTTAAAGAATACCTTTCCATCTTTTTCGACAAAACCTTTCAGAAGCTTTTTTGCAACGCCAACGCTAGGGATGTTTAACACAGTTCCTACGTGAGAAGCAAAACCAAAGCTCCTGGGATGTATTATGCCGTGAGCATTAACGAAGATCAGGTCTGGCTTTTCCTTTACGGTTTTAAAAAATACCATTGATTCTCTTAGGTAGAAAAAACCTGGGACATAAGGTGGTATGCCTTCTACGACTGAAAATTCAAAGAATAACCTGTTATCCGTGCAGCAGATTGTGGTAAAATAGCATCCGACTGCAACATCATTATGGTAAGAGGCGTCAAATCCGCCAATAGTAAAATATTCTTTAACATCGCTCTTGAGCTTAAGCTTTCTGGACAAAAGCTCTTGAGCATAAGCCGCTTTTCTCAGATCTAAATTAATCAAAGTCTCCTATACTGGTTCTCCCCAGCCGTAGACCCTGAGTTTGTTCGGCTGAACGTTGACGTTCAGCAGTATAGCCTTACCGCTAACAATCGGTACCTGGTTCGAGAGCACTAGCGTATCACCTTCAAGATTGCCATAGATCTTCATTCCGTAAAAAAATGCGTGAAGGCTTAGCGCTTCCTGCGCTATGCTAAGCTTGCTAACCCTTAACTTTGAGCTGAGGTTAATATTTTCAGTTATAGCAGCATATGAAGCCTTTATGTCCTTTTCTTCTACGCCTTTTAAGGCAAAACCAAACCTTATGCCAGGCCCAACCTCTTCATAATCTTCATCCAATACTTGTATTGATTTTAATTCAGCTTCCTTTAAAGATGGTAACAACCTTATTTTCTGATGAACCTTAAAGCTGGAAAACGAAAACCCTAAAATTACTGGGCCAACGCCTTTTACTATAAACGCGCTATCTATATAAGCAAAGCCCAGATCCTTTGTGTACTGAACCTTGTCCTCTTGAACCTTTTTCTCTGAAATTTTTCTGACTATGCTAAAGGACGCAAAATATTTTTTAAAAGTGTCCTCGTCCTGAGATGCTACACAACCGTCTTTGTTTGAACTTTCCAACAAAAGGGCAATCTCTGCTTCTTCCTTGTTAACTTCTTTGTTTAGAAAGCAGAAATAGTCAGAGAGCGATACCGCTTCAGCTAAAGAAAAAATTTCATCGTGTTTGGGGACAAGCACGCTTACCAGATCTTCCCCTGACTTTCTGTAAAACTTTCCCTCTTCTTTTTTCTTCCCGAGGCCTTCAGCAAAGCTTTCAGCCTCTCTTGGATCAGTAGATATCACGCTGATGATCTTTCCTTTAAGCACAACCTTAAATTATTAGTGCGAATAAAAAGGTTTCTATGTTTCAAAATGCGCAGTTAACTTAAGGCTTAATTTTTTAACAATGCCCCTTTCTAAAAAATGAGGACACAAACAAGAAAAACCCAATAGCACTTATAATGTATGCTTTATATCTAAAGTTTGAGCTTGAAGTATGCCCCTAACGTTATTGAGCCATAATTAAGAGAAGCCACGTTGCAATTTGGAAATGGATTCAGAAGTATTCTTTCGTATTAAATTCCTTTGACGTTGACAAACACTATGTCAATTCAATATTTATTGATAGAACTGAAATAAACGTTAAAACGAAGCTTGGCTAGGGTAGCATACGAACCTCAACTAAAAGCGTTCCTATTATTCCACATAAGCTGGCACCAAACTCTTTCGATAATTTTTCATAAAGAAGCATGTAAAGAAGTATGGTAAGAAGACTATCTACACAGAGCTCTTTGGTACGTTGATGCATGCAGGTGGGCAGGGGTAGAGCATGCGGTATATGAACAGAGCCTGAAGAACCTCATGGAAAGGATGAATGAATATATAAAGGACAGGACAGAAGCTTTTGACGACCTTTTCCCGTGCAGAAAGCCAAAATTTGAGCACGTAAAGAACTGGTTCAAAGCATTCATGTTCTTCTATAACTATGTATTCACAAACGAGAAAATTGGTTCAGCTCCACTTTCAAATGAACAGCTTTCTGAATGGATTAAGCCAATTTGTGGGATTAAGTTAATGGCACCCTTCAAACTAAGCGTTCTCGAGCAAAAAGCTTCTGAGCAGCTTGACCTTCGGGAGCTTAAAGGCCCCCGTGCTCGGGTCAACAGCTATAGCTTTAAGCTCATCTATATCAACTATAGTGTGAAAGAATGGAGAGAGAAGCTCCTCCTTTGGCGTTACGTTTACTTCAACACCTGAAGCTATAGGAGAAAAGGCAGGCAAGCAGATGAACCTGTGACCGAGCTTGTCCTTGCCATAAAGTATAACGTGCAGTTTAACTCTGTCGTATCCGCTTTTCAAGATTACTGCAGGCTGTTCGTGGCCTATTACTATGGTATGTACTCCTTTATAATCATTGGGAAGCTTGTGACCGTGCAGAAAAAGGTAGCCTTTTTCTATATGCTCTTCAACTACGTTAAGGCCTATTTTGTTTGAAATCGTAAGCAGGTAGTTATCATGGTTCCCCCTGACTACTATAATCTCGGAGAAAAGCTTCTTGAGCTCTTCATGCAGCTTTTTAACCTCGCTCCACTCCTGAAAGGTTGCCTCTTTGAATTCGTGTTTCAGATCTCCGTTTATCAGAATTCTGTTTGCCTTTGTCTGATCTTTAATTTCGTTTATTTCTTCCAGCATGATCTTTAGCTGCACCTGTGGAATGAAAAGCTTAGCTTCCTCTGCAAGATAGGTTTCTTCGCCCAACTGTAAGTCTGAGATGGCTACAAGATCTAATTCTTCAAAGTAAACAGCCCTTTTCCCGTCTATTGTCTTAATTCCCTTAAATATCTGCATCCCTGTTCTTATTCCGCAAAAACTGTATTAACTTTTGATGAAGTTTTAGTATAAGCTTTCTCCTGTCCTCCATAAGTATTACGTCTGAGGAGCCCCACGCCAGCATCTTGAAAGAAAAAGGTGAAGGTACGTTTGACCTTTCAAGCACGATAAACCTGTATTCCCCTGATTCTACTTTTCTCAGGAACTCCTTAGCTGCTGAAATGTCCATATAGTCTTGAAGTATCTCCCTGTAAGTTTCCTTTAGCAACGGAAAGTTTTCGACCTTCTGAACAACCTTAACGAGAAGGTCTGAGTTAAATTGCTGCTTGCCGACGCTGATCGGGTGACCCTTATAGTTCCTCAGTATCATGAAACTCCGCGCGGCAACTTGTCTGAACTTTCTCCTGAAAAGCTCTGTATTGCTTATAGCTTTATGAAGTATCTCATCTAGATTCTCAGAGCTGACGCTTTTAAGGAGCTTCTTTACGTTAACTTTAACTTCATTGTCAACTGAAAGGACAAAGCCGTTGTCAGAAACCATAACGCCTACAGATGATCCTATCATTTCCGACAGCTTATATCCAAAAGCTCTCGAAAGAGCATCGTTGGCCTTTCTTCCAAGCAGCGTGTGAAATATAATATTAAACTTGTCAGATTCGTACTGCTCTACAAGGTAATCCCCAGAGCTAAGCTTTTCGATCCCTTTGCTCTTTAAGAATTTAGTCATCAAAGACAAATATTCTGCTATAGCTTTTTTCGCGTTTTCATCTGCAGGATAATCGCTAATTTTTTCCAGCACTTCACGTTTAGAAATGCCCAACAATGAAGACCTGAATGCCTGAATCTTATTAGCTAAATCATAACTCAATGGGAGCTCTTCAGAAAACCACGCTGGTACGGTTGGCTTTGAGTCATCTGCCTTTTTCACGTAGACATTCATCCTCTTTGAGTTCAGGAATTCATATATCTTTCCGGCAAGGACAAATCTGTCTCCAGGGACTAGACGTTCCACGAACTCTTCCTCCAAAGTTCCTATAGGCCTTTTACCTTCATAAACAACAACCTTTGTTTCATCAGGAATAGTCCCTTGATTAAGATAGAAAATCATTCTTGCAGATTTCTTTTTGCCAAATTCCGCGTTACGATCTTCGTAATTCAGTCTATCAACCCTTTCCCCGTCTTTATAAAGAGATATCTTTGAATAGACACCCCTTTCCTCAAGGCTGTGATAAGCCCCTGCCAAGTAGTTAATAACGTCTATAAAGTCTTTCCATTCAAGGTTTTCATAACTGTAGCTTCGCTTTATCACGCTGTAAGCTTCAGAAACGTTCCACCTTTTTATCAGAGACATTGAAACTATTATTTGTGAAAGCACGTCGAGCGCGTTTTTCACTATATTTATCTTGTCAAGTTCTCTCCTTAAAGCATAATAAGCCATTACCGTGGTTTCGACTATGTCGTCGTTGTCGTTCGCTATTATTATCCCTCTCGAAATGCTGTTTATGTTGTGGCCCGAACGCCCAACCCTTTGCAGAAGCCTTATGATGCTTTTGGGACTCCCGAGCTGAATTACAAGGTCTATGTATCCAATGTCTATACCTAGTTCAAGAGATGTTGAGCTTACTATAGCTTTCAGCTGCCCTTTCTTGAGCCTGTCCTCAAAGTCAAGCCTGATGTCTCTGCTGACAGAGCTGTGATGCGCTCCTATAGTCTCATCAGTAAATATATCTGGAAACTTTTTCTTCAGGTTAGCCACAACCCTTTCTGTGCCGCTTCTTGTGTTAGTAAATATAAGAGCTGTCTTGCTGTTCTTTAAAAAGCGGTATAACAATGAGTATGTCGCTTCTGTCACCTTTGTTTCGCTGGTCCTGACAATGTCTTTAACTGGTGAAAGTACTTCAATAACAGTCTTCTTTTCAAACCTTGCGTCTATGATAGTTACATCCCTTTTGCTTCCTGCAAGGAACATGGCTATCTCTTCTATGGGGGATGTGGTTGCGCTAAGCCCGATCCTTTGAAAATCAGCCAGCTCTTGCAATAGCTCAAGCGTTAACGAAAGGTAAGACCCTCTTTTCGATTCTGCAAGCGCATGAATTTCATCTACTATAACCCATTTTACAGTCCTAAGGTTTTCTCTGAACTTCGGGGCTGTTACAGCTATCGCTAAGCTTTCAGGCGTTGTACAAAGAATTGTAGGCGGTTTGAGAAGCTGTTTTGCCTTTTCAGAGCTTGTGCTGTCGCTTGTCCTTATGCCAACATTTATGTGCGAAAGCCATTCTCTTTCAGGACCTGATTTCATTTCTTCCAGAGGTACCAAAAGGTTTTTCTTGATATCGTTTATCAGAGCTTTTAAAGGAGAAACGTAAATAACTTTAACGCCTTTATCATTATTTCCGTTTCTATATAACTGTATGAGCTGACTAATTATGTCTAAGAAAGCTGCAAAAGTTTTACCTGTGCCTGTTGGTGAAGATACCAACACGTTTTCTTTAGAATGTATATAATATATTGCATCTATTTGTGGTGTACTAAAGCTTTTGTACCTGCCTTTAAACCATTCAAGAACTATAGGATCAAGTAGCTTTTCAACTTCTTCCTGCGAATGCCTTTCAGCGTATTTTATCATTAAGTTAGACAAAATGATTAATTTTTGGTTAAAAACATAACTCAAAGTTTTTACTTTTTTAATTATAATCAAAATAATTGTTATATAAATGCGATTTTAGTATCAATTTTGCGTGAAATTATATTAAAACGAATTTTTGTAAAAAATATTTTACCTTTTTCGGTTGCTGTTTTAAAAATATGTTTAAACCTATTTTTCTGTTAAAAATTTTTAAAAAAATAAAAGGTTTATTTGTAAAATTGTAAAGCTCATGTTAATAAAGAGGCGAGTGCATCCTTGTTATTTGAATTAGGTTGATAAAAGAAAGGCAGATCATATACAAAAAAGAGCTTGCTACTAACATTTACGAAATGCTTATTGAAGCTCCAAAAGTTGCCAGGGCAGCTCATGCTGGACAGTTTGTACTTATTATGGTCGATGAAAAAGGCGAAAGGGTTCCAATGACTCTTGTAGACTGGAACCCTGAAGTAGGCTGGATCAAGATAGTTTATCAGGAAGTTGGAACTTCCACCATAAAGCTCTCGATGAAAAAAGTAGGAGATGAGATTTACTATATTGCAGGGCCACTCGGCCATCCTTCTAGGGTTTCGAAATTTGGGAACGTCTTGATGGTTGGTGGGGGCGTTGGCATTCCTGCGCTTTATCCTATAGCTAGGGAGTTGAAAAGGCTTGGAAACAGAGTGATTACAGTAATAGGGGCAAAGACATCAAACGCGCTTATTTATGAAAAAGAAATGTCAGAAGTCAGCGATGAAGTTTATATAACAACTGATGACGGCTCAAAAGGAATTAAAGGGTTTACTGTTGATGCAGTAAAGCTTTTGCTAAATAATGGTGAAAAGTTCGATGCTGTTTGGGCTGTAGGACCAGCATTGATGATGAAGGCAGTTGCTGAAGTTACAAACGGCAAGATACCTGTATCCTACTCAAGCCTGAACTCTATTATGGTCTGTGGCGTAGGTATGTGTGGTGCGTGCAGGGTTACTGTAGGGAACAAAACGCTTCTCACTTGCGTTGATGGCCCTGAATTTGATTCATATCAGGTTAACTGGAAAGAACTTACGATAAGGCTTCAAGCATACAAGAAAGAAGAAATGATTTCTCTTGAAATGTTAAAGGGGGCTGGTAAAGTATGAGCAAGATAGGTCATCGGTTAGAACCAAAGACAAGGCCGCCTGAGATAAGGAAGAAAGATTTCGAAGAGGTTGAGCTCACAATATCCCCAGAAGAAGCGATTAAAGAGGCTTCAAGAGACATTAAGTTCTGTGCAGCTCCCTGTAGCTTTAGAGGCTGTCCGGTGAACGTAAATATACCAGGTTTTCTTAAAAAAGTAAGTGAGGGGGACTTTAAGGAAGCATACAAAATACTGATACAAAACACTCCAGTGCCTTCTATAACAGGAAGGGTGTGCCAGCAAGAAATACAGTGTGAAGGACAATGCGTCCTTAGAAGGGTTGGAGAACCAATTGCGATAGGTGCTGTTGAAAGGTTTGTTGGGGACTGGGCGCTGGAAAACAACATAGAAATCCCAGTAACTTCTGAAAAGAAACACAAAAAAGTAGCCGTAGTGGGCTCTGGTCCTTCTGGTATTGTGGCCGCAGCAGACCTAGCTAGAATGGGTTATGACGTGACTATGTATGAAGCATTTCACATACCTGGTGGCGTTCTGGCATATGGAATTCCGGAATTCAGACTACCTAAAAGAATACTAAGAAAAGAGTTCGAAAGACTTCAGAACCTCGGAGTTAACATAGAACTTGGAGTAGTTGTAGGGACTACATATACAATTCCCGAACTGTTAAAGGATTACAATGCTGTCTTTCTTGGAGTCGGAGCAGGAAGACCTATTTTTTTAAACGTACCTGGAGAAAATCTTGCGGGAATATATACTGCAAATGAATTTTTGACAAGGGTTAATCTCATGAAGGCTTATATGTTCCCAGAATATGATACGCCTATCCATGTAGGCAAAAAAGTTGCAGTAATTGGTGCAGGAAATACCGCTATGGATGCTGCTAGGTCTGCGCTGAGGTTAGGAGCTGATGTTTATGTCATTTACAGAAGAGGGAGAAACGAAGTATCAGCAAGAGCCGTTGAATTTAAACATGCAGAAGAGGAAGGCGTCAAATTTATTTTCTGGGCCGCACCTGTTGAATTTGAATCAAACGACGGCATAAACGTTTCTAGCATTAAGCTTATGAAGATGAAACCTGGCGAACCTGACAGGAGTGGAAGGCCAAGGCCAGTTCCTACAGGAGAAACATTTAACTTTGATACCGATATGGTCATAACAGCGATAGGATTCTATCCCAATCCACTTATTCCTCAAATGACACCAGATCTTAAAGTTGATGATCATGGAAGAGTTGTTGTGGATATAGAAGGCAGAACCTCTATTCCTCGCGTTTACGCTGGCGGAGATATAGTTACTGGAGAATCAACTGTGATCGAAGCTATGGGTTGGGGTAGAAGGGTCGCAAGAACAATCGATAAAGACCTTCAAAAAATTTAGTCTTTTTCTTTTAGCATGTCAGACAACGATAAACTCATTCCGTCTTTTAATATGGTTATCTTTGTCTCTAAGCTTACTGGTATTCCTATGTTTCTTAATATGTAAAGCAGTTCGCTACCGCTTATCTTTTCTCTTATAACACCTTTTTTGATAAGTTCTGCAAGTTTTTTTACAAAAAGATTTGTTTCCTTTGGAAATTGAGATAAAGCAGCATCAAGAACTTCATCTCCCCTATCATACAGGTATGATTTTACTAACTTTACTGGATCATCTTCGTCCTTTTTCTGTTGCTGTTTTTTCATTAACTCTAAAAGTTTCTTTTTAAGAAGCATTTCTTCTATTTCATCGCCAGAAGACATGACATTTTTCTATAAAAAGAGATATAAAACCTTTGCTCATAGAATATTTATTCGTTGATTTAATGGCATAAAAATTAAAAAATTTTAAAAATCGACGGGTAGAAAACTTTATTCTTATACAAAAAGCATAATAAGACAGAACGTAAAATAAAACCCGATGAGTGTTAATGAGTTAATCCAGTTTATAAATGGAGTAGTTGCTGATACACCAAATTTAGAGCGCGGCTTCTTGTTAGGGGCTGGTTATGACGGTGACAAAAAAGTCGCGTATTTAAAAATACTTGATCCAAATACCCAAAAAGTTTATTATTATTATGACAAAACTTCTCACAAACCTTATTGCTTTAGCAAAAAATCACCATCCGAACTTGCATATTTGAAAAAGAGAGATGATGTTGAGGATATAGTCGTTGAAGAAAAATGGGATCCACTAACAGATAATATGATTAAAGTTTCTAAAATAATTACAAAGGATCCGCTAGCTGTTGGAGGACACCCAAGTGAGAAAAGTATAAGAAACATAGAAACATGCTATGAGGCTGACATAAAGTATTATGAAAATTATCTTTATGACCTTGGTTTGATTCCAGGAACTTTTGTTAAGGTAGAAAACAACAAAGTGCAAGAAATACTTAACGAATTTTCAGAAGAAATGCAGATTGCTCTGAAGGAAGCCATACAGGAGTCAGACGAATATTTAAAAAAATATATAGAAGAATATGCAGCGTTACTCTCGCAGCCTTTCCCTCAAATAAAGAGGGCAGCAATAGACATAGAAGTTTTAACGGAAGTTGAAAACAGATTGCCAGACCCTGAAAAGGCAACACAACCAATAATAAGTATAGCTCTGGCTGGAAATGACGGCAAAAAGGTTGTTTTCGTTATCAGAAGGAATGACGTAGAAACAGGATCAGCGCCTGAGATGCCAAAAGATGTAGAGCTCAAATTTTTTGATGACGAAAAACAGATGTTGATAGAATTTTTTAAAGAAATAACAAATTACCCAATAATTGTGACGTTCAACGGCGATTCTTTCGATATGCCATATCTTTATCACAGGGCTCAAAACTTAAAGATTCCGAAGGATGCAATTCCTATCGTTTTAGGAAGGGAAATAGCCAGCATAGTGCATGGCATCCACATCGATCTTTACAAGACTTTTGTAAACAAATCAATACAGGGCTATGCTTTTGGAAACAAATATAACGAGCACACTTTGAACGCAATAAGCGAAGGTATACTAGGTGAAGAAAAAGTTGAAGTTGAAGGTTCAATAAACGACCTCCCCATAATGAAGCTGGCTTTTTACAACTATACGGACGCCAAATTAACTCTAGAACTTACAAGCTATGATAACGATCTTCTAATGAAACTATTGATAACCCTTTCAAGGATAGCAAGGATGAACATTGAAGATACTTCTAGGCTAAGCGTTTCTAACTGGATAAGAAGCATGCTCATAAACGAACACAGAAAAAGAAACGCTTTAATTCCAAGGAAAGAAGAAATAGAACAAAAAGGACAGGAAGCCTCTTCTAAGGCTATAATTAAAGGTAAAAAGTATCAGGGGGGCTTTGTTATAGAACCATTACCAGGAGTGCATTTTCACGTAGTAGTTTTGGATTTTGCAAGCCTGTATCCAAGTATAATTAAGGTTTTTAACCTGAGTTACGAAACTGTCAAATGCCCTCACGAAGAGTGTAGAACCAACATACTGCCCAATACGTCGTACTGGGTATGCACAAAGATGAGAGGCATGACGTCATTATTAATAGGAGCGCTGCGTGACATTAGGGTAAATTACTTTAAAAAGTTGAGCAAAAAAGCAAAAAGCAAAGAAGAAAAAGAATTCTACAATGTAATATCCCAAGCATTAAAGGTTGTCCTTAATGCTTCATATGGCGTTATGGGGTTCGAAAACTTTCCTTTTTACTGTTTGCCTGTAGCAGAATCAACAACGGCTTTAGGAAGATACTCTATTCAGCAAACCATAGAAAAAGCAAAGTCGCTAGGAGTTACTGTAATTTATGGAGATACTGACAGCCTGTTCTTAAAAAATCCAACAGATGATCAAGTAAAAGAAATCATAGATTTTGCAAAGGAAAAGCTCGGTATAGATCTAGAAGTTGATAAGGTATATAGATATGTCGCTTTCAGCCAAAGGAAGAAAAACTATATAGGAGTTTACGAGGATGGTTCAGTTGAGGTTAAGGGCCTTTCTGGCAAGAAGAGCCACGTTCCTGATTTCATTAAGAACGTATTCTTCGATGTTGTAAATATACTTGGTAAGGTAAAATCGCCACAAGATTTTGAAGTAGCAAAAGAAGAAATCAGAAAAAGGATAAGAAAAGCTTATAATGACATAAAGAACAGAAACGTTCCGTTAGAAGAATTGGCTTTTAAAGTCATGCTGAACAAACCTATTGAAAAATATACCGATACGACGCCACAGCACGTCAAAGCCGCAATGCTATTAGCGCAGAAAAAGGAAGTTAAACCTGGAGATATAATAGCGTTCGTAAAAACCACGACCAAAGACGGAGTAAAACCTGTTGAAATGGCAAGAAAGGATGAAATAGACGTTGATAAATACATAGAGTTCATGGAAAGCACGTTTGAACAGCTTCTGGATGCCTTGGGTTTCAGCTTTGATGAAATTATTGGTGCGACAAAGCTGGAGGACTTTTTCAGCTTTTGATCTTAATATACTTTGATGGATTGTGCGAGCCAAAGAACCCTCGTGGCATAGCAACTTACGCTTATATAATAAAAGAGCCATCTGGGAAAAAACTAGAGGAAGGGTTTGGATTGGCCGCAAAGCCTTTTTCGGAAAGCAGCACAAACAACGTAGCTGAGTACGCCGGCGTCGTTTGCGGTTTAAAAAAAGGATTAAAATATTCTAAAGATGCAGTAGTTTTAGGAGACTCTGCTCTTGTAATAAAACAGCTAAAAAAAGAATATAAAATTAGGTCAAAAAAACTTTTGCCTTATTATGAAGCAGCAAATAATCTTATTGCTCAATATTCCAGCTTAGAATTCAAATGGATACCAAGAGAAGAGAACGTAGAAGCTGATTCTTTGACGAGAAGAGCTTATAATCTTTACAAACAAGGAATATTAAAGTATAAAGACTTTTTTAAAAAATGCTTTTTTGATTTCTTACAAACATATAAATAGACAAATAATTTACGCATAAAAGTGATAGCAAAAATGAAAGGAAACAACAGAGTCCTGTTCTTTACATCTTTGGGACACTTTATCAACGATAGCTTTCTGGTTCTTTTTCCTGTTCTGTCGATGTATTATCTAAGTCTGGGGATCAACGCAACTGCCATTGGTATACTGGGCGCTGTGTACAACTTTTTATCTGGTTTCCTGGGGGCTCCTATAGGAAGAATAAGCGACAGAACGGGTAAGTATGCTGAATTAATGTTTATGGGGTTTTTACTTATTTTCTTATCGGGTATATTTTTTATCTTGTCTTTTTTCAATTCAGATCTTTTTATAAAATATGTTACTGTTTCAATAGCTTCCTTATTACTTGGTAGTGGACTTGCATTTTACCATCCTTTAGGAGGTGCTATTTTGCAACTTTCTTACGATAAAGATGAAGCTCCTAAAGCCTTGGGCATTAACGGATCCATGGGAAGTCTTGGTAGAGCTATTGCTCCTTATGTTATGGTTGTGCTTTTTGACGATCTTGGAGTTACTAAAGGGGTTTCGCTCTACGCAGGCGTACGTAGGTACGCATCAGCATACCTATCGTACGCGTAGAGCTTGGGCTTCACAACTTCATGCAACCCCCTCACGAGTTCATCGGGAGTCTTCCGCTCCGCCCCTGTCAGGACGCACCCACCCAGTAGGGATGGCAGCACCACTTTGTCCCACCATTCCTTCTGGGAAGCGCCCTCCATCCTCAGTTCAACGCGCTTCTTTCCGTCCTCCCAATTTGTCGTGTACCCGAACGTGAGGCGCATGTATAGGTTTATTGATGCGTTTAGCTGCCTGTCTATTCGGAGCCCGCACCTACTGCACTCAAAAACTGCTCCATTCAGGTCTTTGTTTTCCCACCCACACCTGGAGCAGTATGATGATGAGCCGTAGGGGTCGAGCTCCTTAACTTTAGCTTCACCCATCTTTCCTATGATTATTCTTGAAATGCCCCTCCAGTCGCTCCTCGAAATCATCCTGTTCCACAAGCGAGAACGCGTGTACATGCCCTGCTTTGATAGCTCCTCTATGCCAATAACACCTGCAACAGACTGTATTACACGAGCAATTTCTAGCTGGTGCTTTCTAGCACGGTTCCTCTCCCTTTTCGAGTACTTAGCAAGTATCCTTTTTGCTTTCTTTGACTTTGAAGCCTTCCTCTGCACGCTCCTTCTTTTTTCAAAT
>Ga0081534_100040_pt1 | contig 49940 bp, 44 predicted proteins | sample MonGeyMetagenome_FD_71019 | JGI IMG/M metagenome (GOLD analysis project Ga0081534, IMG submission 71019) | Hypoxic/sulfidic aquatic microbial communities from Monarch Geyser, Yellowstone National Park, USA - MG (SPAdes) v1 (version 2) | ecosystem: Environmental > Aquatic > Thermal springs > Hot...
TAATTTTTGCACTGAATCTGGTTCTTCGTCTGTTTGTTCAAAGATTGGAATGTTAGCTACAGAAACTACTTCCCATTGATGCTCCTTGTTAAGAAGTTCAAAAGCATTATGGAGAAGCAGACTATTCAGTGAATCAAGTTTCGAACTTCCAGAAATTCCTAAAAACTTCATAAATAAATAAAGTATTTAATTTTTAATAAACGTTTTGATTTGTCTGCTTTCTGATGAAAGCTCGTATATTCCCATCAAAACAGCTATATGCGAAAAGACATGCGGATAATTGCCTCTTGGTTCACATTTCACTGGATCTATATGCTCACCCAAGAGACCTAGATCGTTAGCGCAGGAAACTAATTTCCTAATATATTTCTCTGCCTCTTTATAATCGCCTTGCATGAGCTTGATTTTAGCGATCCAGTAGCTAGCCAATCCAAAAGGATATTCGACGCTTCCAAGAAAGTCTTTCTTGTATCTAAAAACTAAATGATTCTTAACCAGCTCTTTTTCGATCTTCTTAAACGTTTGTAAAAACCTGTCATCATCAATTCCAATTAAACCGTAAATAGGCATAACCAGAAGGCTGGCATCTATATCCTTAGATCCAAAAAATCTTACAAATGAGCCAACATCTTCGTTCCAAGCATTTTTCAATATATAATCTTTTATTTGATCTGCTTTAAGCTTCCACTCATCGGCCTCGGTGCTTCTGTTAAGTTCTTTTGCAAGCTCTGCCGCTTTAACTAAAGCGTTCCACATATTAACTTTACTGTGTGTGTAGTGTTTTGGAAGATCTCTTTCTTCCCATATACCTGAATCCCTTTTATTATAGTTTTTTATTATGTATTTTGATATAGATTTTACTGCCCACCATACGTTTTTTAAATAGATTTTATCTTTAGTAAATTTATAATAGGTTGATAAAGCGTTCATAAATTCACCTTCAATATCTAGCTGTATCTGAAGATGGGCAGCGTTTCCTATTCTTACCGGTCTTAAATTATTATATCCGCTAAGCCAGTCTGCTGTGTATTCAGATGGCGGTGGCCCGCCATCTACAGTAAAAAGCGTATGATTAAAAGGCTTCATAGAAGGATCTAAAACGTTTATCAGAAAGTTAAGTATCTCCCTTCCCTTTATCACATATCCTATCTTGATTAATGTTTCTGCGGCCAAGCTCGAATCCCTTACCCAAGCATATCTGTAATCCCAATTGCGGACACTCCCTATTATTTCAGGAAGAGAAGTTGTGGGAGAAGATATCAGCGCTCCTGATGGTTTGTACATTAAACCCAAAATAACTAAAATAGATGAATAAAAAACACTGGTTGCCCAAGCTGGGGGATTGATGTTTGTATTTCCAAGTAAAGATTTCCAATAGCTTACAGCAGCCGGCATTGCCTCTGATGGAATCGAATAGACTTTGCTCTTCTTGCTAAAAAGCCCATAACCCACATCGGCTGAGTAAAGAAATAACAGATAACCTTTTCCTGGATAAAACTTCCATGAATAGCTTGTTTTTTCTTCAACTTTAGAATTCCAAACGTACTTAAACTCTAATGCCTGTTTTCCGTTAGGATCTTTAAAAATAGCTCCTTGAGCTTCTTTGTAAACAGCTGGCACAATCATACAATAGTTAAAAGATGGTTTAACATAAACTTCAAATGAATCATTTGAACTTATAATCCTCATTAGAGCGCTTTCAGCCAAAGGCATAAAGTCGATTACAGAAGCTATTTTTTCTTTGTTTTTTATTACATTGGTTCTTAGCAAAATAGAATGGTTTATGTAGCTTCTTTCAAAAGCTACCTCAGTGTCAAATTTTATAGTTGATGTGCAGCCTTTGCTTTCATCGAGCAGATTGCAAAAAAGAGGTGAAGAGTCGAATCGCGGTACAGCAAGCCAATCAACATTTAGATCTTTTGAAATAAGCGCAGAACCATAACCATTGCTCAAAAATGCATGATCGATCATTATAAAAACCAATACTGTAATCGTAGTTTATATAGATTCTTGCATGACTTTGAGTGAACAACCCTGGCCGCAAGGTCATGGCTTTCATGTTTACAGCTACGCTTTCACATGAGAAATGCTTGCAAAGTATTTCACCATATTGGCACGATCATCCCTGGACGTCTAGCCTGCGTTACACATGCAGAGCTCCGCTATTGCTGATTTGGCTCGATTGAAGTGCTGGCCTTATTCTAGACATCGCGGATTCCCTAGATAGAGGTCTGCGAGACTTTATTGGCATCATATGTCTGCAAAGATAATGTGCAGAAGGCTTAAAAATTTCTATAAGAAGGCTGTTTACAGCTTGCAGAAGGGGACTTTCGTCCCTATTAACCTCTATTGGGTTTTTGTAAAATTTTAATTTTTATGGTTTAGGAGCTTTTTGATATATTTTGTAAGCATCCTCGATTATTTCCATTAATCTTTCACTACTAGCCTTTAAACTGCACCATTGTAGCATTGTCTCAAATCCAAGTTCGCCAATTTCTTTTTTTGCAGAAAGAGCCTTTTTAATAGCATCAGAAAGGCTCAATACATCTCCTGCGTTAAATTTATAACCGTTTACCCCGTCTAAGATTAACTCTGAAACTCCAGCACCAGTACTTACAACTACGGGTTTCCTGTATCTCCATCCCTCACATACGGTTAGCCCAAATCCTTCTAACTTCGAAGGTAAAACTACTACATCGCTAGCTTTATAGATAGCGAACAGTTCTTTTTCATTCAAATAACCTGCAAATATAACTTTATCTTCAACACCTTCTTCTTTTGCTTTCCTATTAAGATATTCGCGCCAGCCTGATGATTTACCACGGGCTAAAGTTGAACCTGTAAAGCTACCATCGCCTACCAAAATTAGTTTTGCTTCAACGTTCTTAATAGCACTTATTGCCAAATCTTGACTTTTTATGGGATCCATCCTACCAACAACTAAAATTTTCTTTTCATCCTGTTTTAGGTTTAGTTTGTCCAGAACCCTTCCTATATCAGACTCTCGAGGTTCCTTAAGAGAATTATGATCTATAAAAGGATAAACCTGCTTTGCCGGCACGCCGGCTCCAAGTCTTATATACCCCTCTAAATCTCTTTTGGTGCTTAGAATAACTTCATCAAACCCATCAAATGATTTTCTTAAGAAAGTTCTTAGCTGCTGATTAATGTTTTCAGGTACCAAAGGTATATGATACCAGAAAATAGCAGGAGCCGAAGGACCTATTATTCCTCCAACCTGTAATTGCTGAAAATCATTTATAAAATAAACATCAGTATTTTCAAATTCTTTAATAAGAGCTTCTGCAGATTTCCAGTTATATATAGTATAAGAGAGGTAATCCTGTGCATTAAAATTATATTCTGAAACTTTATGAATTTGATTGTAAAACCCTTCCTTAAACCTTGTAAATTTCTTCAGATTTTCTGGGTCAAGATCCACATACCTTATCTTTATGTTCTTATAAATTGCTGTTTCAGGATAACCGGGTCCTAAAGAAACCCAAGTTGGTGAGAGATTAAAATAGTTCGTAAATTGAACAAGCATTCTAGAAACACCTCCTACGGAAATCTGATAATCGCTTTCTTCTAACTGCTCTAAATTAACTGGAATTTCCACGTTGCCATATTTTTCTATGAGTTGCTGGTACGTAAGATTTAGTTTTATTGGAGGAGTTTGTGTATTTATTGTGATTGAAAGCATAAACATTTTTAATCTTATGTTTATTTATATTTATAGCGAAAGATAAGCGCGTGAAGCAAAATTTAAACTTCTTTATACTAGAGCTTTTTTAAATTATCAAACAGGCGCTGCATTTTTTCTCTTGTGATTGTTAGCTTTAAATTTGCATCCCTTACAAGCTCTGATAAATATTTTATATCTATCAATATTTTTCCTTCATTTGATACTATTGCATCTACTCTTTCTATACTTTGTAATTCTAAAGTAACTCGATTTTTTGAAATATTAACTATGCCAGAATGTTTAATTCCTGAAATCTGAGCTATAGAAAGCATTTTTAGAGCACTCTGTACGTTTGATGCTGAAATATGCAAAATAAAAGGTTCTTGTTTGAAATATATAGGATATTTAAACCTTTGAGCGCCGTCTAAAAGCGCTGTCCAAACTTCCTCCGCGTTAACTTGATAATGTGATTTAAAAAATATTTTTGAGAGGTTCTTTTTCCATGATGGATGCACGGCTATCAGAATAATCCTTCCAGCACACGAAGAAGTGCTGAAAAATTCGCTATAAGAATTCACTAGTTCTAGTAAAGGCAAAATAGGTTCATCTACGAGGCCTTTCTTTTTAGCTTCTTCTAGCCTTTTTTCGAACTTTGCTTTTAAGCTGCTAAACTCCATAAAATTCTTTATTAGAAGAACGGATTGATAAAATTGTCTTTATACTGGTTTCCTAACGCCCAAAAAGTTTGATGTTTCTAATATCTCAGGATTATTCTCATTTAATGGAAGCTACTCGGTTATTAGACACAAGATATGAAAATAATCTTCTGACATCCTCACCGCCTTAAAAGGCGATTGTTCCTTCAAGGCGGATCATAGATTCGTGGTTTATCGACTTCATCTTCATGACTTCAAAAGCGTGTCCCGTAAGGAATACTTCAAGAAGGCTCTACATATTCTGGAGTCCAATGAGAATAGGGTAAGTGGCTGAAGGAACAGCCCGTGGTCTATCGCTGGACGAGCGGCGCGGGGTGGTAACCACTAGCTATGAAGTCATGAGAATGATCGCGGTAAACCACGAATCTATGATCCGCCTTGAAGGAACAATCGCCTTTTAAGGCGGTGAGGATGTCAGTTACCTTACAGTTATCACGGTGACAGGAGCGTTTGTAATGACTGCTAATGTAACTGAACCTGTTATTATATCAGGATTGGAAGTTAAACCACGGGCTCCCATTATAACTGCATCATAATTTTCTTCATTTATTTCCTGTAATATTTCATTCGAAACACTTGTCTCGTTATTTAAACGTCTTAGCTTAAGGATGAAGTTTACTTTTCCTTTTATCCTTTTTTCAACGAGCTTTCTTATTTTATCTTGGTCACAGTTTTCACAAACGTGAAGAACAGTAATCTCTGAGCCATACCTCATGTTAAAATCTAGAGCCAAATCCAAAGCCTTAAGGCTGTTTTCTGAGCCATCTATCGGAACAAGAATCTTTCTAAACCAAAAACTAACTTTATAAGTTGGTTCCATCAGACTAATCTACCCCTTAATAAGCCCAGCGTGCTGTCCGTTAAACTTATCGACTCTTCTTTTTCTTTTAAGCCAAACATGGCTCTTATAGCATCTATGTTTTCAGGCACAACTATTGATTCTTGATGAACTGCATATGTTAAAAATATTTCTCCGTTTGATGAATGAACTGAATCTTCAAAAAAGACCACTTCTGGCACATCATACCTGATTCTTCCTATATCTCTGAATGTCTCTACTATCTCTGCTGTTGATGCGATCTTTGACTCTTTGCTTACCCCCAGAATTCTTCTTGAGGATTCCAGAACATTAATTATTTCTTCTCTGTTTGGATTACCGTCAACTTGAACCATTAATGCATGAACGTGCATAAGGGTAGTTGGAACAACGTAGGCCATTGTTAATATGTCTAGGTCTTTTAGAACCGTCTTCACGTCGACTGCATGATGGCTCGGCAGCTCTACTGGGTTTAACAGTATAGAATTTATTGGACCTTTTTTGACTTCTCTTGGATCTGCAGCCCTTCGTATAAGCACTACTCTAACCTTGCGAACCTTAAAGCTGTTCTTGAGTGCACATATAACCCTTAACATGCCAGTTGTGTTGCATGATACAACTCTCACGTAGTTTTTTCCTTTTACCTCATCATAATTACACAATGCCGAAAATGAAGCCTCTGCGACATCTGCATCTTCTCCCCCCTGGAAAATAGCCGGTTTTTTCATAGAAACATAGAGAGCTTTGTTTTTTGCACCAATACCATCTGGCGTAGCGTCTATTACTATCTGAGAATCATTTATCATTTCAACTTTTGTCCCAGCAACTTCTATGCCTGCTTTTTTAAAATTTTCTTTTGAAGATTCGTCAATGTAAAGTTTAATGCCTTTCCTTACAGCTATAGCAGCTTCGTAATCTGCGTTTAATTTCGAAACGCCGACTAACTCCATGTCTGGCTGTTTCATTATTGCGTCTGCTATCCTTTTTCCTATTGTTCCGTATCCATTTACGCTAACCTTTATTTTCATTTTTTATCACCCTTATCGATTGACTTAAGGCATCTAGCGCTGGCAACCTTTCTCCTGCCAGAAAAAGTAAAAGAGCCCCTCCTCCTGTTGAAATGTGAACCTTTTTTGCCTTGCTAACATCAGCAAATTGAAGCAAACTGATAAGATGGCCACCACCAATTATCGTATAAGCATCACTAGAAAACGCTGAGTTCATCAGTTTAAGTGTTCCAGTTTTAAACCTTTCATCTTCTATAACGCCCATAGGCCCCCTTAGAACGACAACCTTAGCCTCCTTTAGCAAAGTGGAATAAATGTTTACTGTTTCTGGCCCGATGTCCTTTATTATCCCTTTAACTGTAGTAGCGTAGTTTTCTTCAACGCCGTTTTGATTTTCAACAACAAAGTCTACTGGTATTTCTATTGGAGCTCCTGAAAGTAAGACTTTTCTGGCCCTTGGTATAAGGGGCAAAAATCCTTGATTTTCCAGTATCTTTTTGTTTGCGTCGCCTATGTTTACGCCTTTAGCCAACGCAAAAACTTCTGCAACCAATCCGCCAAGCAGTATACGGTCGGCTATTCTTTTTTTCGACAAATTCTCGATTATTCTTATGCTGTCTAGAACTTTTCCTCCTCCCAACAGAAAAACTTTTGGCGATTCTTCCAGATTAAATATCTTCGAGAGCGCTACTAGCTCTTTTTCCATAAGTCTTCCCGCTGCAGAAGGAAGAACCATTGGAAAACCCACAAGACTCGGTTGGCTTCTGTGGGCTGTTGCAAAAGCATCGTTTACATAAACGTCAAAAAGAGGCGCTAACTTTTTTACCAGATACGTTTTGCTTTGCACTTCGGGAGAAGCTTCAATAAGTTCTTCAGAAGCCAGCCTTACATTATCCAGCATTAACACCTCGCCTTTCCCCAGCTTCTTTATTTCTTCTAAAGCACAGGGTCCAAATACATCGTTCACAAAGCCTACCTCAGTATCTAATTCATTAGAAAGAACATCTCTGTGCATTTCAAGCGTTAAAAAATCTTCATCACCAGGTCTACCCTGATGTGTAATTATGACAACTGAGCTATCCTTTTTTATAAGCTCGTTAATTGTTTCTATATGAGCTTTGATTCTGCTTGTATCAAGCAATTTTTTAGATTCTTTCTCAACAGGAGAATTAAAGTCAACTCTAAGAAGGACTTTCTTTGAAGAAACGTCAATGTCATCAAGAGTGGGTAGTTCAAGATCAGCTATCTTTATCATCAAATAAGCCTATAAAAATACATATAATAAATGTATCTGTATGCAACAGTACTCTTACAAGTAAACGCTTAACCATTTTAAGGAAATTTATTAGCGACTTTTTTTAACGGTTTATTGTATAACAAATAAATAAAGGCCAACAGGAAATTGGCGAGCCGTATAAACTCTGCTATAAAGAAGTTCTGAAAGATAACCTTGGGATAAATTTTGCAAGGAATATAATGATATGATAAAGCCTTTGATCTAGTTATATGTGAGCAAAGTCTGAACCAGATAGCCTAAGGAACTTTTCAGATTCAATACCACTTGGATCGTACATAGTAATAGAGAGCTCTTCAACATGGTACTGGGCATATAGGATATTGTCTGAAAGGCACAACGTTACCTTATCAAACCCGCTAAAGACTAAGGCAATAGCTGAATCAAAGGTAAAGACAGATAAGGTAGATTCTCTTACCCTTGCAAACCTGCTAAGGGGAGGATATATAGCATAAAGCATACCTCCTATGGAATTGATGCAGCTAAGATAGCACAGGGCAAGCCTTGTAAGAGTTAGGTCAATAATAAAGAACAGAATACATGCTCATTTGCTGATGTACAACATAAAGATTGATGGAACTCCTTTCACAAAGGAATTCATTAAAACTTTAAGGGAGCTAAACGATTACAAGATAAACGGTTACCTAAATATTATGGAATCCTTCAACAAGGAAATAGATGATATATCAAACAGGATAAAGGAGATTGCAAATGACAATGAAGATGCAAAGCTTTTTATGAACATTCCAGGAATATCTTTCTACTCTGCGCTTTTCATAATCAGCGAAATAGGAGACATAAACAGGTTTCCAGACTCAGGGCATTTGGTTTCGTACGCAGGCTTAGCTCCATCAACTCGTTCATCAGGAAATAAAGTGTACCATGGACTTGTTACTAAGCAGTTACTTAAGGTGGATACTCAGATTAAGTGGGCAAACATAAGGAAAGAGCCTAACGGAACAGTTGGCAACTTCTACTCTAAGCTAAAGAAGAAAAAGGGAAGTTCTAAAGCAATAGTTGTTGCATCTGCAAAGATGCTTAGGATAATTTACTGGGTGCTTAAAGAGCACAGGCCATATCAAAGTTAATGGGTCATGACCGCAATTAGTTCATTGAAGCCTTACCTCAATTAAGCTATTGCGGGCTGACCCGTTAACAAGGTGTGATGCTTTGACACTGGGGATTGCCCCGAATTGGTAAGTGATATATCCCTCATGAAATGGCAGAGATACGCTAGCTCGCTCTATAAGCCATTACTAAAAATGCTAAATGACATCGTTCTAAACAGCATAATAGTTACTATTGAAACGCTAACATACAGAAAAAGCATTGCCGATAAATTAATAAGCAGCTCACATGGGTATAGGCTAAGGGCTAAAATTTGACCTAAAACAAGCTTTATGAAATTAGACCAAAGTTAATAAAAAACAAAAAATAATTAATTATATCGTTAATTGCTAAACATCCCTTTACCTACAGAAGTACTAAAGAGGGGCGAAAGTAACCTCAACGAGATGATGAATAGACCAAACTCCTTTGATGTTAAAACCTTTAATGTTAAAACTTTAGAAGAATCTTACCTATATGATTTCTTTTTTCCATTCTTATTTGAGCTTTATCGACATCATCAATCGGAAAAACGCTATCTATAAGGGGTTTAATTCTTCCTTGTGAGACTAAATTTAAAAGATCCAGGAGGTCCTTGCGGGTTCCAAGATAAACACCAATCATATCTATATTGTTTGCATAGAGTGCTCGAAGATTCATCTGCATTTCTGACCCAGTAGTCATAGCCATGTTAATTATTTTGCCTCCCTTCCTTACCAGTTTTAAAGCCATAGATGTGTAAGCTCCCCCTAGTGCATCAAAAACGGCATCTACACCGTAATTATCAGTTAGCTTTAACACGTTTTCTAATAGCTTATCATCCGGTTTTATTACTTCATCAGCACCTAGTTTTTTAAGTATTTCAGCTTTCCATTCATAAGATGTAGTTGTTATAACTTTCATGCCAGTAGCTTTAGCTATTTGAAGCGCAGCTACACCTGCTCCTCCGCTTCCGCCTAAGATTAAGAGAACCGAGCCGGGTTCTAATTTTGCCCTTTTTATTAACCCGTGATATGCTGTTGTATAAGCAACTGGCAAAGCAGCCGCATATTCTAGTGATACGTTTTCTGGTAATCGAAGAACGTTTTTTTCTGGAACGTTTACAAACTCGGCAAAAAATCCATCTTCATGAACTCCATAAATACCCCTATAAAAGCAGCTGTTCTCATAACCATTTAAGCAGTTTTTACAAAAACCGCAGAATTTCATCGGATATAAAATCACTTTATCGCCTTTTTTGAAAATGCTATCTGAAGGGTCTTCTACATATCCTGAAAGATCAGAGCCAAAGACTCTCGGGAAAGGTTGTCCAGGCAGGTCCATTCTTCCCCATATATCTACATGGTTCACAGAACCGAAAGCAGCTTTTACTAATATTTTACCTGGTTCGCTTTTTGGAACCTCTTTTTCTATTTTTCTTATGACCTCGGTTCCTCCAGGTTTTTCATATACGAACTCTTTCATACCTATCACTTAAAAATTTATGGAACTATTATAATTTAAATATACCTAAAACAAAAAGTTAAGCGATGAAATATTCAGTACCAGCTAGGTTATTAGAGCTTGAAGAATCTGCTACTTTAAAGGCTTCTGAAAAAGCTAACGAAATGATTTCAAAAGGAATTAAAGTGTTCAAGCTAGATGTCGGCGAGCCTGATTTTCAAACACCTAAAAAGATAATCGAGGCCGCTTATAACGCCATGTTAAAAGGTTTTACTCATTACGCTCCATCATCCGGTATTCCTCAACTAAGGCAAGCTATAGCTGAAAAGTATTCAGTAACCCCAGCCAACGTAATAGTTACTCCAGGGTCCAAGCAAGGAATATTTTATGCGTTGTATTCAATAATAAATCCAGGAGAAGAAGTGTTAATACTCAACCCGTCTTGGTCAAGCTATAAACAGATAGTTAAGCTATCAGGAGGCGTGCCCGTAGAAATAAATACAGATAAAAGCTTTACTCCAGATATAGACCTTATAAAAAAGAAAATAACTAAAAAAACTAAGGCAATAATAGTCAATTCTCCAAACAATCCTACAGGCGCCGTTTATGAGGATAGAACCGTAAGAGAAATCTCTCAGCTTGCTATAGAAAACGGATTATTTATTATAAGCGATGAAATATATGACAGGCTTGTTTATGAAGGTGAGTTTGTATCATTCAGGAAATACATGAAATACGAAGACGGTTTGATTTTAATTAACGGATTTAGCAAAGCCTATGCGATGACAGGCTGGAGACTTGGATATGTAATAGCCTCTCCAGAAATAATTAAACAAATGGCAAAGCTGCAGGGTCACACAGCGACCTCTCCAACAACGTTTGCACAAGTAGCCGCAGTAACTGCGCTTAAAGAATGTGAAGAAGACGTTAAAGCTATGGTTAATGAATTTGCTGAAAGAAGAAAGATAATAATAGAAATGCTTGATAAAAAAGGGTTAAATTATGTTAGGCCAAAAGGAGCATTTTACTTTTTTGTAGATTTAGGTAATTATATAAAAAACGTAGACCCTGCCGAGTACTTATTAGAAAAAGCAAAGGTAAGCGTCACAAGCGGTCTAGGCTTTGGCGACGATTATTCATCATATGTAAGAATTTCCTACGCAACATCCAGAGAAACTATTATTGCTGGGATTGAAAATATATTTAATGCAATTGGAATTTAACTTTGTTGCAACTACATACAGGAATTCAAGACATGAGCTAGAACATGAATTAAAAACGCTTTTGAAAGATTTTGAACCTATTGTGTTTTTACCATTAAAATTAAACAGCGTTTCTTACGGAAAGCTGAACGGAGATCCTATAAGGGCCTCAAAAATTCTGCGGGATTTGGCTTATTCAGATCCATGGAAAGTAAGAAGAACTCTCAGGTTTGTTCCTTTGGAAACTAACTGTTACGTTAACGTCAATGAAATAAAGAAAATAGCAAAAGAAATAGCGGAAAGGATACCTACAGGTTCAACTTACAAAATAGAGGCCGAACTCAGATTTTCTGACCTAAATCGCGATGAACTTATTAAAATTATAGCTGAAGAAATAAAAAGAAAAGTAAATTTGGAAAATCCTGAATACATAGTTGAAGTTCAGGTTATAAATAAAAGCTGCGGAATTGCCTTGCTAAAGGAAAACATGATTTTTAAGAGTCTTGAAGCTAAGCTTGCTGGTAGCAATTTTCCTTGAGAGTTTTTAAATAAAAATACTAAAGGGTTTTTATATGCCTGTTTTATAATAAATTTTGAATGTCTGAAGAAGATCGTGATTTCGATGAATTAACAGAAAATCTAGATTATTATACAAGAACAGAAATTGGAAAACAACAACTCCTGGAAGAACATAAAAAAAGGGAAAAAAGGTTCATCGAAGAGCTTCTGAAGTATTATAAACCTCAAAGAGATGTGGTTTGGATGAGCTCATACTGCAAAAATTGTATATATTTTGTAGAAAAGGGTAGCGCTGTAGCAAAATGTGAATATAACGATAGCAAACTCGTTAAACCGTTTTACGGCACTGTAGTATGGAAAATAGTAAAAGACCTTGTAAGTGGGAAATCTTTTTTTGAAGTAGAGGAAATAAAATGGGATCAGAAATGGATAGACGTTGCTAACGAAGAGATAGAAAACGCCATGCTTAAAATAAACAAAGGTAGACCTTATAGTTGTTATATACCAAAAAGGTAATCTGAAGCTTAAAAAAGTTTTAGTTTTAAGCTTATAAATAAGGAAACCTCTTTAAGTTTGTATAATAATGTTTTGGAGAAAAAAGACAGAAAGTAAGCAAGAAAATGATGAAAAAGGACCAGAATACAATGTACAGTTTGTAGATCTAAAAAAGATAGAAACTTTAGGAAATGTTTTCGTAGGCATAGCAGTTGATGAACGCGGAAATTATGTTTACTATGTTTTGGAGCCTACGTTAAATCATACTGAAATAAACCTATTAGAAGATATCAAAAAATACTTATTCGAGAAAGTTTCTTTCAATATCAACGAGTCTCAAGAACAGATATGGGAAAAGATGAAAAAGCTCATCGATAACAGGCTTAAAGAATTAAAAATGACTGATAAAAGTGAAAAGGTTTACTATTATATAAAGCGCGATTTGTTAGGTTATGGGAAGATAGACGTTATGCTTCATGATGAAGAAATAGAAGATATCTCCTGCAACGGTCCAAACATTCCTGTTTATGTATGGCATCGTTTTTACGAAAGCCTTCCGAGCAACGTTGTTTTTTCCAGCAAAGAGGAGCTTGATTCATTCGTATTAAAACTTGCTTATAAAAGCGGAAGGACATTAAGCTTTTCTAATCCAATGGTTGATGCGACTCTTCCTGAGGGACACAGAATACAAATAACATTAGGTGGAGAAATAACAGGCAGAGGGACAAATTTTACAATAAGAAAGTTTAGGACAGATCCTATAACAATAATAGACCTAATTAACTTTAAAACTTTAAATGCAAAGTTAGCAGCATATTTGTGGATAGCTATAGAGCATAATATGTCTTTACTAATAGCAGGTGGCACGGCGAGCGGAAAAACGACTACGCTTAACGCATTGACCGTTTTTATACCAATAAATTATAAAGTAATTACCATTGAGGATACAAGAGAACTTAACCTTTATCGTCAGAACTGGATAGCATCTGTTACGAGGGATGTTCAAACCGAGTTTGTAAAGAACATAAGTTTGTTTGACCTTTTAAAGGAAGCGCTAAGACAAAGACCGGATGTAATAATAGTAGGAGAAGTTAGAGGAGAAGAGGCTTATACTTTACTGCAGGCTATAGCTACAGGCCATGGCGGCTTATCATCGATACACGCTGAAACAATAGAAGCCGCAATAGAAAGGCTGTCTACAAGACCCATGAACATACCTAAGGAGTTCATTGCTAGCACTTTAAACATGATAGGTTTACAACTTAGGATAAGTGCTGAAAAAAAGGTAGCCAGAAAAATGATCGAGTTAGCAGAAATAGTTGGTTATGATAGCAATACAGGAAAAGTTCTGTTAAAGGATTCATTTAAATGGGATCCAGCAACAGATGAAATAAAATATACCGGTGAAAGCAGGATTGCAGAATTGTTAGAGCAAAGGTACGGTATAAGCAGACAAGATTTTGAAAAAGAGCTCAACAGAAGAGAAATCTACCTTAAATGGCTAGCTGTCAAAGGAATAAGAAGAATAGACAATTTATTAGAAATGATAAACAACTACAGAAAATCTCCAGAAGAAAGCTACTATCTAGCGCTTAACGAGCTTGGTTCATTTATTAAACAAGATAATCAGCTAGTTTAATATACCAGTTATTTTACCTATGCCTCTTGCTTTACCTTCTCTAAAAATAAAAGTATCCCCTTCGTTTATAACTATTGGTCTGTACTTTAACTGGAAAACTACGCTACCAAATTCACCTGTCTTAAGAAAAGGAGGTTGCGAGCTTATTATTTTAGCGACCTCCTTTATTGTATTTAACTGTATAACTGGTTCATAACCTATCTTAATCAAAGTTGGGTGATGTAAAACTCTTATATCAGCCTTAAACTTCCATACAACCTTTACTGACCTTAAATCGTTAGTCAGTATCATTCCGCTTTTAATTTCTTCCGGCGAAACCCTGTTTAGAGCTATAGTTACATACTCCCCAGCATAAGCCGAATTAACAGGTACGCGGTTTTTATAAATAGAAAACGCATTTACTTTTTTAAATGAACCATCAGCCATAGGTCCTATAAATAGTTCTTCGTTTTCTTTTATAATGCCTCTGTTTATCAATCCGCTTATAACTGTTCCTACGCCAGCAACTCTAAATATATCATCTATATAAAGCATAAACTTTTCTTTTCTTCTTTCCTCCCAGTTTATTCTTTTTGGCAAAAAGTTCATGAACTTCTTTAAAAGATCAATGCCTTCTCCTGTTTTGTTAGATACTATAAATATAGGAACTACCCTTCCGTTAGCTATATTCTTAGATGCAACAATTAAATCAGATTCATCCTTTACCATAAAGGGTATCTTATCAATTCCTGGCATCTTCAACATCTTTATGACTTCATTTATGCTCATTTCCGCTACCGGCTTTGGAGCCATATCCACTTTTGTAAACACTATTATAATCGGAATTTTTAGAGCTACAGAAATACCAAGATGCTCTTTAAAAGTACCAATTGGCCCGCTACTTAAAGAAACAACTAAAATATTATAATCTGGCAGATTACCCATTATTCCTTTAAGCGTAGTTTTAAAATACTTTTCATGCCCAGCTAGATCAATAAGATATATGATTTTGTTACTTTTTAGATAAATTTCTGATTCGTTATAGTTTTGTAATATATCGTTTACAAGCCTTCCCTCTGAATCGTAACCAATAATGTGAACAGATACAGAAGAAGTTCTTCTCATCTTTATTTCATGTAAATATCTTGCAACCAGTGACATAGCATAACCGTTACCATTATCAAGAGTTGAGAAAGTTAGAACGCCTTTTAAAGTTGATTTGCCAGCATCTACGTTCCCCAAAAGGGCTACAGAAACTTCTACTGGAGGATAATTTCTTATTCTTCTAACGTAGACTTCCGCTATTGCGCCTTTTTCTCCCATTACAGTTCTGATTATTTGTATGTTAGCTCCTGCTTTTTGAGCGATTATCTTTAGGTTGTTCAAAGAATTGCTTAGCTCTTGATCAGAAAGACCAATAGGTTGACCATCGTCAGAGAGGCCAACAATATAAAAGGCTTCACCGTGCCCTTCGTTTAGCCTGTAAAGCATTTGTGCAGCAAGCCTTTCAGCTTTTTCTTCTGTTAGTTTATCAAGTAAAAGTTTATACTCAATGTTTCCTTCGTCACTTTCTTTATCCATTTTTAATACATTATATTTTTATATAAATCCTTTAGTATTAAGGATTTTCTCCAACTTTCTTCAGCGTATTTTCTTTGCTGCGGTTTTACTTCACCAACTACTTTAGCCGGGTTGCCCATTACTATGCTGTTTTCTGGTATAATCATGTACTGAGGGACTAGACTTCCTGCTGCAACAAAGCTGCCTCTACCTACGCGCGCATTTTCAAGTATAATAGAACCCGCGCCTATAACGCTTCCTTCTTCTATTATTACTCCTTCTAGTATTGAACCTTTACCTATTGTTACTTTTTTGCCTATAATACAGGCACTTTCGTTTGGTTTAATCAGAACACCGTCAAGAACGCTACTGTACTCGCCAAGTTCTATCGTATTAGAATCACCTCTTAAAACAGAATAAAACCATACGCTGGCGTTTTCTTTTATCCTTACGTCGCCTATTATTAAGGCGGTGCTAGAAACATAACTAGAAGAATGAATAAAAGGTTTTTTCCCTTCGAATTCTAGAACAGTCATAATATTATTTATTAACCGGTATTAAATTAACATATCCAAAAATACAATAGTTGGGGAGATGCTTTGTTAGATGAAGACTTAATTCAAAGACTCATTAGTAAATTTCAAGATAAAACCATAATTTACACAGGATGTAACGTTAAAAAAATCAACTACAGTTTTTGTTATAATGATGTGGTTATATTTCCTTCTGATTTATCCCCCACAATTTTAGATGATAAAAACAAAATTATAATTTATGGATTAAATGAAGAAAAATCATTATTCAAAGAAGAAGCCATTCCCCTTTATGACCCTAATTTTAAATATAGCCTGGCGATAGCAGAAAACAAATCGATTTTAATTAAAAAAATTCTAAAAAGCTCATTAAAGAAGTCAATAATGCATTTATCAGAGTTTTCTTCTTTAGGTTCTATATCTTTTTATGCCTCTGTTGCAAGGTTGATTGAACCGGCAGTGGTAATTACAGGTACAAGTCTAAGCCCATCACATATATTTAGCCAAATCATCAAAGAAAATTCTGAAATACTAAAAGAGATTTTTGAGACCCTGCAGATTGACTCAAACATAGGTTCCATTTTAAGAAAAAGAGCTGAGACGCTGGCTTTTCTTATGGATAAAAACAGTTCGCAAATTTTTTTAATGAAAATCCATCAACTTATGGATAATAAAAGAGAGTTAGAAGCTAGCGTGTATTTTTTTCACGAGTTTTCAAAATTAGAAGGAAAAAAGCTCAAAGCATTTTCTAAGGATTTTAAGTTTGGAGAAATACCAGACAATAAGAAAAATGAAGCAGTTGAGTTAATTAAAAAGTTAACACAAAAGTTAAACGATTTCTAGTTTTTCTCTAAGCAAACTCCCTCCTTCTTCTTCGTAAAGGCTTTCTAACTCTTGTCTTTTACGCGCAAGGTAGTATTTTCCATCAGATGTTCTGTAGACTATTGCTGGCTTTACCTGACTGTGAAACGGCATGTTAAAAACAATAGAATAAGCACCAACGTTCTTTATAACCACAAGTTTACCAGGTTCAGCTCCATCAAGCTTAGATTCTGGACCAACCTGAAAAACGTCCATAGAATCACACAGCCTGCCAACCACCATAGGTTTTTCTTCATTAGTTTCATTATTACTTCCAACTACTTCCAGCGGATAAACCTGCTGTAGCAAAGCGATGTCCAGCAAATAGTGATAACCAGCATCTAAGTATATTATTTTTTTATTTCCATAATATTTTGAATTAACTATTTTTGAAACCATAATCGTTGACTCTGCGACTATGTATCTACCAGATTCAACAGCTAAAGTAAAGAAGTCACCATTGACGTCAACCAGTTCATTTATTTTATCTATGATTGTTTTGACTATCTCATCTGGGGAAGGAACTTTTACCCCATAATTTACCGGTGTTCCTCCTCCTATGTCTAGAAAATTGATCTTAAATTCTCTTTCTTTTTTAATTTTTAATATAAGCTGTTTGACCTTTTCCAGTGCTTGCACATAAGCGTTAGGATCTTCAAGCTGGGAACCTAGGTGAAAATGGAATCCCCCAAACTTAACGTTTGGTTCGTCCATCAATACTTTTACCATTTTATATGCTGATTCTGGGTTTGTTCCGTTAATTGGTACCCCAAATTTGCTTACTTTCATAGCTGATTTTACTTCAGCTCTTACTTGAACCTCAGGATTTACTCTTATACTTATTTCAGGTGTTATGTTTAGCGTTTTTCCAGCTTCGAGCGCGTTATAAAGTCCTCTCATAGAACTTACAACAATTCTTCTGATTCCTTTAGACATGACGTTTCTGTATTCTTCTTCCATTTCAGTAACACTGGTGTAAATGACATTTTCCGGTTTTCCACCTGATTTTAAAAGAAAGTAAAGCTCTTCCGGTGAAGTTACGTCAAAATAGCTGTCTAACTTGCTAAGGTAATTTAAAACAAAAGGATTAAAGTTTGCTTTAACCGAATAAGCTATTAACGAAGGGCCTTTGTAAATAGAATACGCTTGTTTTAACTTGCTATAGTTTTTACCTATTTTTTGTTCGTCAGTCAGATAATAGGGGGTTCCAACTTTCTCTGCAAGATAGTTTAGAAGTTGTTCATCGTAAGTAGATTGTGTAAACGCTGTTTTCTCTTCTTTATAAAGAAGGCTGATTTTTTCCATTTTATTATTTGTATTATCCTTTCCCTAATCCCTTTTTAAACTTATCTGTATAAAATTTCAATCATTTGACAAAATTAAATTTTACAAGTTAAAAATAGTAAACAAAAATAAAAAGGTGTTTTCTAGCTTGCAGCAGAAACCGGCACATAAATATACTTACCACTTATACCACCTACTATTTTGATGTACCCTTTTTCTCTGAGTTGTTCGAGGAAATCTTTTGCAACGCTAACTTTGACACCTGTTGATTTTGAAAGTTGATAAGCTGTTACATACGGCATATCTTTGATTATTTTCATAACATCGCTATCGCTTAAAGTCATTATAAATTCTGATTTAGACTTGTTTCTTTCTTCCGATTTATCTTTTTTCTTTTTCTCCAATAGTCCCTGTTTTTTAAGCTCTTCTCTCATCTGTTCTTTTTCCATAGCCGCAAGTGTCTTTTTCTTATTACCTCCCATGTGTTTATTTCACTCTAAACATATTAAAAACTTTTTCGAAATATCTTTACAAAATATAAAATTTTAACCTAACGGAGTTAAGTCTTCTTCCCTGAAAGTAAATCAAAACTTTGATTTTATGATAAAATTGTCACCTTTCTGTTTTATGTTGCTGTTTTCCTTAAATCAGTTATAAACTTTTAAGCTAGTTAATCGAACAAGCTGATTTCCTAAATTATCCTAAATTTTTATCATTAATTGCAAAATACATGATTGTGAACTAATAAGCTGATCCCTTTTCTTTTCTATTATCTTCGTGCAAACAATGTTACGTAGTGTCAGTCCATTTTAATGGTTACAGGTTTTTTGAACGTATCAACATCTTTTTTAATAATGAATTAGTTATACCAACATAGGGTTCTTTTGCTTGAGGTTGTTCCTTACTGTTAGACAGGTTTAAAAACATGCATTACCAATGATTTATCCAATATTTCATTTTAATGTATAATGCGCTTTAACATTATTAGGTAGCAGGACTGTGTATAACTTGCATAAACGTTAAGAAGCCTTTTTATACTAAAAAATTTTAAACCGCTGTAAACGATGGGTAGTTCATTCTTAAACAGATTAAAATTTTTATAGTGTAGTTTTTAATTTATTTCCGTAGTGAAGGAAAGATCGCCATTAAAAATAGCGGCAACAAAAGGTTATGTTACACTTATTAAAGGGCATCCTGGTACAGGTAAAACTCTTTTTTCTTTATCTGTTAGCGCTTATTTTGGAAAGATAAAATACATATCCTATTCAGAACCCGAAAGCTATATAAAAGAAAAGCTAAAAAATACAACTAATAAAAAAGTTGAGCTTAAATTCTTAAACGTGATAGGTAATAGCGAAATAGTTATTTCTGAAATTTTGGATGGTCTTAAATCGGGGTACCTAGTTATAATAGATTCTATCAATGCACTTCTAGAAAACTTTAAGGAAAAAAGGCCCATAGAACAGATCCTTTACGGTTCTTCTAAAGCCAAAAATGGCACCCTCATGATGATATATGAAGGAGAATCGGAAAGCGAAGCCGATTACATTTCAGATGCAATTTTGAACTTTGGATATACAGAAATAAAAGGAAGAAAAATAAGGAGCATTAAAGTAATAAAAGATAGAAACTTTCCTGTAAGAGAAGCGCCTTTTCTTTTTACAATCGTAAACAACAAAATCAAAGTTTTTAATACTTCGTTAAAATTTAAATTGGATAGCCTTAGCGCTATTAAAAGGGTTGATATGCCTGAATCTCCATATAAGATGCTCGAAGAATCAGATGTTCTTGTGAAAGTTTCTAAAGAAGTCCACAATGAGTTGATAAAGCTCATGAAAGTATTTTTTGCGACGTTTTATAAGAAAAAAGGTATGAAAGTGTTATTAGAGCTTACCGAGGAAGAAAATGAAGATTTTGTTAAAAACATTATTGTAAATTTGGCGGGTGAAAATTTTATTCCTATTTTTATTAAAAAACCTTATTTAAAAAGCTATGAAGAAGCTAAAGACTACCTAACGCAACTTGAAAAATATCTGGCTGATCAAGATTCAGGGATATTAATATCCGATACTTTATCGGAAGAGGGTTTTGCAAGTTCAGAAGCTTCACTATATAGCAAATTTTTGCAAGAAAAGAACTGGATTCTTAAAAAGCATTTAATAAGAAAACTGACATTCTCATATGAGAATTATGTTTCAACAACCTTTCAGGAAAAATACTCCGATGCTATAAAGAGTTTTATAGATTTTTATGGAACTCTGGTATGGATTTCTGAAAAGCCCTTGGGTAACGCGTACGCTATAGAAGTAAAAAACGCGGGAGGATTTATTTTAAAAAATTATAAGCTTGTATAACGCTTTGAACAAAAGAATAAAATTTCTATTTTTGCTGTTCTTACTATCTCTTCTATCCCAGATGCCGCTTTCATTAATAAGGTTCTACGCTCCAATTTTTGCTGTTAAAATAGGGGCTACAGGACTTATCCTTGGCCTGATGGGATTTTCCTACGGCGTAGTTTATACATTTTCAGCATACATAATTGGCAAAAAATCCGAAAAAATAGGTTATATAAGATCTTTAGAATTTGGTTTAATTTTTTATGCATTAATAATATTATTGTATGTCTTTGTCAAGATTCCTTATTTGCTGATACTGATAAGAGGATTAGAAGCGTTGTCAATGAGCCTTGTCTGGCCTTCTTTAGAAGCGTTGTCAAAATTTTTTGATAATAAAAAAGCATCTACAGCGATGTACACAATAGGCTGGTCTTTTGCTTCTACAATAGCACCATATTTAGGTTCATTATTTACTTTAATTCTTGTTTTACCTTTTATAATAGCGCCAGCCTTTTCCCTTCTTGGAGGAATTTTAGCAATATACTTAGAACCTCTAAAGTATGAAGAAACAAACGTTATTTCAAAAATAGATTTAGGTAAAGAAATAATATTTCCAATTTTCTTTTATGGATTTTCGGTCTCAATCATTTATGCGTTTTATTCAGCATATGCAGGAATTGTGTTTAGTGTAAAGGGTTCAGGAATGATAATGTCAATTTCAAGCGTTTTTATAGTAATGGCTTTTCTTTCAGCACCTTTGTTTAAGGATGAACCAAAAATTGGAATAACATTAGGACTAGGACTTCAGGTCTTTTATGTTATTCTTTTTGTTTATAAAGAGTTTTTCCTGCAACTTGTTTCGCTTTCTTTAATTTTTTACGGTTCAGGGATTATATATTTTTATGTTCTTTATAAAATAATGTTTACAGAAATTAAAGGCCTTGGCATAAGAACAGGAATTTTTGAATCAAGTATAGGTGCTGGGTATACTTTGGGGCCTTTAATAGGTGGCCTCGCTTCTTTTTATGGGTTTGATTATATATGGCTAGTAGCTTTTATTGCAGCTATAGTTTTTTTATTATTTTGGGTTTTAATAAAATTCTTACCATTAAAACGCGCTTAAACGATAAAAATGCAAATAAAAATTAAAAAGTCAAATAATAAGGTGTCTTACATCCTCACCGCCTTAAAAGGCGATTGTTCCTTTAAGGCGGATCATAGGTTTGTGGTTTATCGCCTTCATCTTCATCGCTTCATAGCTAGCTGTTACCCACCTTGCTCCGCTCGTCCAGCGATAGACCACAGGCTGTGCCTTCAGCCACTTACCCCTATCCTTATTGGACTCCAGGATATGTAGAGCCTTCTTAAAGTATTCCTTACTGGACACGATTTAATATGCTTTACAACGTTTTATTACTAAAATTTTATCCCTCTAGAAGAGGCGAGGCTTTCGTTCATTTTGTAAAAAATTTATAATCTGGTCAAGTTAAATTTTTTCGTTGGTAAATGTTACTAAGTGATACTTTAAGCAGAAATTATATAAAATTAGATCCAGAAAGAAATAAAGAAGTTAAAATTTACGTATGTGGAGTTACCGTTTACGACTATAGCCACGTAGGTCACGCGCGAGTTTTTATAGTCTTTGATGTATTAAGGAGATTACTGCAAAAGAAAGGATTTAAAGTGACTTATGTTCAGAATTTTACAGATATAGATGATAAAATCATAAACAGAGCCAGAGAATTGGGTACAAGTTATAAAGAAGTTTCTGAAAGGTTTATCAAAGCATACCTAGAAGATTCAGATGCATTAAACCTTCTGAGGGCAGACCTTTACCCAAGAGCAACAGAACACATTCAAGATATAGAAGAGTTTATAAAAGGACTGATCGATAAAGGTCATGCGTATATTTCTAGTGATGGGGTTTATTATGACGTTAATTCATTTAAAGACTACGGTAAACTTTCAAAGATAAAAAAAGAAGAACTTATAGCAGGAGCAAGGATAGAAGCTAACGAGAATAAGAAACACCCTTTGGATTTTGCATTGTGGAAAAAATATGATGAAGAACCTTATTTTGAAACAGCATTTGGAAAGGGAAGACCGGGTTGGCACATAGAATGTTCCGCCATGATTCGTAAAAACTTGGGCGAGACGATCGATATTCATGGTGGTGGAGAAGATCTAATATTTCCACATCATGAAAATGAAATAGCTCAAAGTGAAGGATTAAGCGGTAAACCATTAGCTAAGATATGGATGCACGTTGGCTTAGTCAAGTTTGGAAAAGAAAAAATGAGTAAAAGTCTTCATAACGTCGTATATATAAGAGATTTTTTAAGAAAATATGGACCGAATACTTTGAGAGTTTTTTCGCTTAGTTCCCATTATAGGGCTCAGTTGGAATTCAATGAAGAAAAAATAAAAGAAGCTATTGAAAGCTGGAAATCAATTGAAGATGCTAAATATAGCTTAATGCAGACTTTCGACATAAGCTCTGACGTAGATGTGGCTGATATAAAGAGAGAAATAGACCTTGCATTTAAAGATCTAGAAAATGACTTGAACACGCCATCAGCCTTAAACCATATGTTAAGGGCGTCAAAGATCATAAACAAACTTTGGGCATCCTTAAAAATTTCAGCAGAAGTTTCAGATAAACTAAAGGAATTTCAAGATCTGTTCGAAGTATTTGGGTTTAAACTCACGGAAACTACATCTAAAGAAAGAGAAATGATAGAGGAATTAATTGTAAAAAGAAATAGATTAAGACAAGAAAGAGATTTTAAAAATGCAGATGCTATAAGAAAAACCTTGCTAGAGTATAAAGTAAAGCTTATTGATACTCCTTTAGGAACTTTTTGGAGAAAAGTTGAAGTTTTATGAAAATTTTTAAACTTTTATTATCTTGCCGTACCGTCCTAGATTAAGTCTTTTTTCCTTTTTAAAGTTGCTTACGTAGCCGTTGATGATCTGAACTTTATCGCCTATGTTTACCATATCTATTTGATCATTCCATAAAGTTAGTATTATGCTTCCGCTTTCATCTTCTAAAACAGCGTCTGCTACGTTTGCATCTCTACCATCCCACAGTTTTACTGTTTTAGGTTCAGATTTATTTACTACTTTTCCCTCTACCTTAACTCTCGCGCTTCCAATCGAAAGATCTTTTATTTTCAATGTTATTTATTGCTTATAACATCTTAAAAAATGTTAGGTTAAATCCATATGACACGATGCGAAAAACAATTACACTATTAAATAAGAACAAATTCTATTCGTTTGTTATGTGAACCTTTGTTTTCAAAGTTAGTTATCTTTATGCTCCCTATTTCTTTTATGTTTTTAACGTGGGTTCCCCCATCCATCTGAACGTCTAAACCAACAATTTCCACAACTCTGACGATTTCAAGTTTTTTAAGAAGCTCCTGTCCTGGCTTGGTTCTTGCTATATCAGGAATGCTTTCTGCCTCTTTTTTTGATAAAAATTTTATAACCACGTCTCGACCGTTTTTTATTTCGCTGTTTATCATATATTCAATTTGCGGGATCATGTTTTTGTTCAAACCAGGATAATCGATGTCAACTCTCGCTTTATCAGCATATATTTGTCCGCCAGTCAAAAACGCTTTACCGAAATTTTTTCTCATCACAGCATCAAGCAGATGTATAGCCGTATGGTATTTCATGTAAGTGTATCTTTTGTCCCAGTTCAGTAGACCTTTGACGTTTTTTCCTACGATATTCAAAGATTTTTCTTTGTTTATATAATGTAATACAACTTCTTCTCTTTTTTCTACCTTTTTTACTTCGAATTTTGTCAAGCTATCTTCTAGTTGGAGCCAGCCCTCATCATTAGGCTGTCCACCCCCACCTGGGTAAAATGCAGTTCTGTCAAGAACTACATAATCTCCAAAATCTTCTAGAACCTTTGCTGTAAAATCTTTTATGTAAGAATCTTGAAGATATAAAAGCTCGGTCAACTTAAATCTCTTGACTCACCAGGTTTTAATATTAAAACCTCAGTAGAAGGTCGAAGTTTCTTTACTTTTTCGGCAAAAATAGAAGGATCTTGCTTGATTATATCAAAAGTGTTATAATGCATTGGTATGGCATATCTGGGAGAAATTAACTGGACGGCTACTGCCGCTTGTTCAGGGTTCATTGTGAAGAAACCTCCAATCGGAAGAAGGGCTACATCTGGACTGTAAACTTCTCCGATTAGTTTCATATCTCCAAACAACCCTGTATCACCCGCATGATAGATACTTAAGCCGTTTATGTTAATTATCGCCCCCGTAGGAGAGCCATGTGTAGAGCTATGAAATGCTTGCGTCAGGTATACATATAAATTGTTTTTTAAAACTAAAGGACCGCCAATGTTCATCCCTATGGATTTTCCCCCTTTTTCACTTATATAATTAGCAAGTTCGTAAACGCTTATTATGGGAGCGCCTGTCCTTTTTGATATTTCTATGGCTTCGCCTAAATGATCATTATGATCATGCGTTACAACGATATAATCAGGCTTGACTTCTTCTGGCCTAACTGGAGAAAGAGGGTTTGTTAGCCAAGGATCTATCAATATATCACTACCTTGACCTTGTATTTCAAAAGCTGCATGGCCTAGCCACCTAATCTTTACTTGCTCCATAAATTAAATATAAACATGAACATTTATAAATTCTTTCTGACATACTCACCGCCTTATAAGGCGATGATTCCTTTAAGGCGGATCATAGGTTTGTGGTTTATCGCCTTCATCTTCATCGCTTCATAGCTAGCTGTTACCCACCCTGCTCCGTTCGTCCAGCGATAGACCAAGGGCTGTGCCTTCAGCCACTTACCCCTATCCCTAACGGACTCGGGGATATGTAGAATGTTTATTGCTCCGTTCAGATCAGCGTTTATTACCTTCCTTGTGTGAGGACACTTAAACAAGCCTCTCTCTATCCTCCCGTTCTCGTGAATTTCCCCACACAGGGAACACTTCTTAGATGTATTTTCTTCATCCACAAGCTTAACCTTTATTCCGTATTCTTCTGCTACATTCTTGATTCGCTTTATTATTGCAAGATAGCTCCAAAAGTTTGAATTTCTTTCGTTTCCTTCAATCTTGTATCTGTCATTTCTTATCAGCAAAAACAGGTTATCTTTCTTTTTGTGAGGAGGCTTTGACTTCATTCACTTGGGCAATTCACCTTCTTTTTTATTTTTGCTTAGCTCAAAAAAAGATTTCCATGCAGAAGCGTTCTTTCGCGTTACTTGTTGAACGTTTGACCCATGCAATACAGCCTTATATTTTTCATAAACGACTTTTTCTGTTTTATTAAAATCTACAGACTAGTGCTTTTTGTACTGCTCAAGCCTTAACTTATTAACTTCGTTCCAGCAATCAACAAATGCCTTTCCGAGAACCGTTAGTTTAGCTTTTATTTCTTTTCCTGTAATGATGCGCACCGTGTTTGATCGACGCATGCTTTTGTTATTTTATCCTAATTAAGATTATAAATACTTAAGCCTTTTTCATGAGAAAACACGTTAGCAAAGTATTCCAGCATCCCTGCCTCTAGAAGAGGCGAGGCTTTCTATTTTACAGCTATGCTTATGTGAAAAATTATTTCATCATATTTGCAAAATCATCTCTAAGCCTTTCCTACATGTTTCACAAAGCCAGGTTTATCGCTGATTTCATTCGCCAAAGAGCTAAACTTCCTCTTCAAGGCGATGCGGATTCTCCTATCGAAGCTTGGTTACTATCGAATAGCTTTTGCCGTAGTGGACTACCATGTTTATGTATTGATCCTTATGAGTAGTTTGTACCTGCTCCTTCCTGGATATGGCGTTAAAAGAAGCTGTAAAGCGTACTGAGACTTTATATTAAGCAAGGTTTGTTTCTTCTTCTCCCCTGGGTTTGAAGGCACAAAATTTTCTTTAGCTATTAAAAAAACTTTCTATAAAATGGACTTAAAATCCTAAGGTTAAAACCATCCGAACCTAGGATCGTTCTTTATATTTCTGCTTTTTATGTTAGGATAAGGTGAATCTAAACGCACAATCTGTAATGTTATACCTCTTTTTTTAGCTTCTGAACTTATCCATTTTTCATCATGAACCTGATCATAGCCAAGCGCAACTATGTCTGGTTTAACCCTTTCTAAGGTCTTCAAAAGGTCGTTTTCATCACCTAGTATTGCCGCATCCACATATCTTATAGCTCCTACAAGTTCTGCACGAAGGTTTTCAGAATGTATAGGCTTAACCCCCTTAAACCTTAAAACATTAACGTCTCTTGCTACAACAACTACAAGAATTTCTCCTAATTCTTTAGCTTTTTTTAAAAAATAAACATGTCCTGGATGAATTATGTCAAAAACTCCCCCAGCTAACACAACTTTTATTTTTTTCCGTCCTTCACTTGTTAAATTGCCATCATTATCTATTAATTTATTTTTTAATAAAAAATCTTTATCTTCATTGTTTAACGAAAATTCAACACCAGTAATTTTTGAAATATAAATATCTTTTATTAGCTTCTTGATCCTTTCTTCCTCTGTCAATTTTTAACGATGGCCGGATCATAAAAAATTATTTCATACCATACGTATTTACCATCTTCTCCCACATAATACAAACCGAGTGGTTTCAAATTGACGTATTTCTTTTGAGCCCTTTCTAAAGCAATTTTTTCTTTAGATTTTTGCCCTGAGATAAGCTTTGATCCTGCATGCTTTTGTCTTCTTCCTGAAGATGGTCTTTGAATCTTCATACCGCCTTTACTGACCCTAACTCTTACAATTATGTAGCCTTGTTTTTCCTTATAACCTAGTGCTCTTGCTCTGTCTAATCTAGTTGGTTTTTCTATTCTGAGAATTCTTGGCTCCCTTCTCCACTTTATTAAGTACTGTTTGTATTCTTCTGGCTTTTCTTTATAATATCTTTTCCATGTTTCATTTATATAATCGTACATATTTTTCATTGACCTAACGCCTCTATTAACCTAGATACGGTAAGAGTTGCGGCCAAGCGTTGTGCTTCAGCCGTTTCCCCGCCTATGTGGGGCGTTAATATAACATTTTCTAAGCTTAAAAGCTCTTTATTAACTGGAGGTTCAACTTCAAATACATCTAAAGCTGCTCCTGCTATCAATTTATTCTTTAACGCATATACCAAATCTTCCTCTTTTATAACATTACCTCTAGAAGTGTTTATAATGAAAGCAGTGGGCTTCATCAATTTAAGCTTTGATAAATCTATAAGGTGATAAGTTTGTGGGCCCCCTGGTACGTGAATAGTAACATAGTCAGACTCCTTTAAAACTTCTTCTAAACTTACTTGTTTTGCATCGTATTCCATAAGAGTTTTTTGGTCTACAGAAATTACATCATAAACCAGTATCTTCATGCCTAGAGCTTGAGCGACCTTAGCTACGCCTTTACCGATTCTCCCAAATCCAACAATTCCAAGAGTTTTACCTTTTAACTCATGACCGAGGAATTCAGTTTTTAGCCATTTACCTTCTTTCATAGTTTTATCTGCTTTGCACATGTACCTGCTCAATGCTACCATAAAACCGATTACTAACTCTACTACTGACTGAGTCAAAGACTCAGGAGCATTTACTACCTTTATACCTTTTGCGTTAGCGGCTTCTAAATCTATATTGTCAAGGCCTACGCCAGCTCTGCCTATTGCCTTAAGATTTTTACCAGCTTCGATTATTTCTTTTGTAACTTTAGTCCTGCTTCTTACCAACAAAGCATCGTAATTTGCTACCACATTTTTAAGTTCTTGAGCAGTTATATTTGGTTTGTAATCTACAACGAACCCTTTTTCTTTAAGCATTTTTATACCTTCTTCATCTATTGGATCACAAACTAATACTTTCATTATATATCACGCCAATCCATACGATTGAGTAAATATAAGTGTATCTTTTATTGCATACGCATTTAATAAAATATGAACTAATATGACCTTACGTCACTTCCCAGTTCACGGCTATGCTTACGTTGAGAAAATAATTACATCTCATATTTTATTTACAAAAATTATCCATAGGCATCTCGCCTGTGTTCCATAGCTGACATCCTCCCCACCTTAAAAGGATAGTTTAAGGCGGATCATGGGTTTGTGGTTTACCGCCTTCATCTTCATGACTTCATAGCTAGTGGTTGCCCAACCCGCTCCGTCGTCCAGCGGTAATGGAGGTTTCTCTTAAACTCCTTTTATGTTAAATTTCCCTCGTTTGACCCTCTCCAAATATAATATACTTTGTTGTTGTAAGCTCTTTAATTCCCATAGGACCGCGTGCATGAAGCTTCTGAGTGCTTATTCCAACTTCTGCTCCAAATCCAAACTGTTCACCATCCGTAAATCTTATTGATGCATTTACGTATGTGCAAGCTGCGTCAACGTTCCATGTAAAATACTGTGCATCATGTAGGTTATTTGTTATTATAGCTTCAGAGTGTTTTGTACCATGTTTGTTTATGTGTTCTACAGCTTCTTCTACAGAATTCACAATTTTTATTGCCAGAGTTAGATCCATATATTCCTCATCCCAATCTTCATCTTTTGCTAAGATAACGTCAGGAGCTATAGCTCTAACCTTTTCATCGCCCTTTATGGTTACGCCATATTTTTTTAGTTCATTTACTAAGATTGGAATGTATTTCTCTGCTATATCTTTGTGTATTAGTACCTTCCTTACAGCATTGCAAACTGCGGGCCTTTGTACTTTCGCGTTTATTATTATGTTAGTTGCCATATTAAGGTCGGCATCATAATTAACGAATATGTGATTGTTGCCTGCTCCAGTTTCTATTACTGGTACAGTTGCGTTTCTTCTAACATAATCGATAAAGGAAGCACTACCTCTTGGAATTAAAAGATCTAAATAGCCGTTTAGTTTAAGCATCCTATCAACAATGTTTCTATCAGTATTCTCAATAAACTGAATAACGTTTGGATTTAGAATGTCTTTAATACTTTCTCTTAAGACTTCGACTATAGCTTTATTTGAATTAAGCGCTTCAGATCCGCCTCTTAAAATGACGGCGTTTCCAGACTTTATTGCTAGCCCTGATATGTCTATGGTAACGTTAGGCCTAGATTCATAAACCACACCTATTACTCCGATAGGAACACGAACTTTCTGAATTTTAAGACCATGAACCGTAGTCCAGCCTTCAACAACTTCACCTATAGGATCCGGCAATTGAGCTACCTTTTTCAACCCTTCAGCCGCTGACTTTAGCCGTTTTTCGTTTAGAATAAGTCTGTCTAAAAGCGGATCGTTTTGCCTTTCTTCTTTAAATTTGTTTACATCTAAAAGGTTAGCCTTAATTATCTTTTCTTGGTTTTCAATTAAAGCCTGGGACATTGCTTCTAATGCTTTTCTTCGAAGGCTATCGGAGGCTCTAGAAAGCTCATACCACGCCTTTCTTGCTAAAAGAGCCTTTTCTATTAACTCATCCATTTTATCTTTGGTGAACTATTTGCAAATTTAAATCTTTTTATAACATGTTTATAAAGATTAAAGCGGTGAAAGTATCTTTAAATTGACGCAAAAAATCAGGTTATCTGTTTACGTGCCAGATTCGGTGCTTAGCGAAAGAACTAGCCTTATGAGTAAGACAGAAAAGGTAGGACTTATTGCGCGAGCCGCAGCCATTTTTGGTGTAGAGGAGCTTAACATATATCATGATGATGTTCATGGCAAGCATGAAGATTTAGAGCTTTTTTATTCATTACTCAGATATATATTAACGCCGCCATACCTTAGAAAAGTCGCTATACCGTTAAAAGAAGACTTTAAATATGTAGGCATGTTACCGCCGCTTAACATTCCCAGTCATGTTATTACGAAGAATGAAGAACTGAGGTTTGGCTTAGTAATTGTGAAGGGTGATAAATTTTACGTAGAAACTGGATTAGAGGAACCAGTAGAACTTAAATCTAAAGAAAACATCGAAAAAGGGAAAATAATACCCATAAAGCTTTACAAGGAGAAGGGAAAGATTTATGCGGTAAAACATCCTTTCCCAGACTACTTTGGCTTTGAGGTAATAAAACTGTTTAACATAAAACAAGCCTTAGACAAAGCGTTTCAATCTAACGGATCTATAATTTTTACTTCAAGAGAGGGAAAACCTATTTCAAGTGAGTGGGAAAACTTGAAAAAAGAATTTAAAGATAAAAGAAGGTTTGAAATATTTTTTGGTTCTCCAAAAAGAGGCTTAGAAGAAATGCTTGAAGACAAATATAAAAACACGGGTCTTTGGCTTAACATGATAGAGGGACAAAAGGTTAAAACTGTAAGAACAGAAGAAGCGATGTTCATATGTTTAGGGCAGCTAAACACTTTAATCAGGCAAGCTTGCACGTCTTAAGTCCAATAAGAAAGCTTCAATTTCATCTTTTTCAAAAGGCTTATTAAGTATGTGTTTGTCTTTTATACCTTCTCTGATTCCTAGTAAATTGTAAAAATTTATTCCGCTTTCAAACTCTCCATCAATACAACAATAATCGTTCTTTTTAAAAAATCTCCTTATTTTTACACTTTTTACCCATGTTTTTGTCTTATTTTTACCTTCAATATTTATTCTTTCAAGTTTGTATAACTTTTCAATTTTAGCCGCATCGCAACCGGTTCTAAACTTTATACATAAATCTCCTTCAAGTAAAAATGGCTTGTTTAAACTCAAATGTCCTTTAATTTCATAAAAGCTTACTATTTTAACTTCTTTGTTTATATCAAAGCCGATAAGTAAAGGTGCGCTTGATCTTTCTTTTATACTCTTAAATATAACGTAAACCGGAAACCCATTTCCATAGAATTCTAATTCTGGCATGTCTTTAATTGGCCATATAATTTCTGGCTGTGAAGCTTTAAGCTTCTGAGGTAAATCATAAATAAGATAAGATTCGAAAGATTCATCTTTTTTCTTCCCTGTCCACCTGCACGCTTCACAGCCATTTCCATTACACTTTTCGCATTTTTCAGCAAAAACTCTAGCTCCTCTTTTTTTGATAAAATTTATTCTGTAAATTGCCCTTTTTTCATTAATATAAATCATATTTTCATACTCACCTATTTCTACGATTATACTTAAATCCGGCGAATTGGCTATTTTTAGGCCTAATTTTCTTTTTAGATAGTTTGAAATCCTCTGTTTAACTGCTTTTCTAAGAGTAATATAATCTACAATCCCATATTTTAAGGCGATGTCATTTTCAAGTTTCTCCAAAGATTGCGGTAAGCGGACTCCTAACTTAAAAGTTCTGCATTTATATGCGTTGATTTTCATAAAAACGGATTTCTGTATTCTAACATCGTTAAGCAGCCCTCCACAAAGCTTACAGTTCTTTCTGTTTTTTTCAGATTTTTTTAAAAGAGTTTTATCTGGTTTTTTTACAAATCGTTTTAAACATCTATCACACGCGTTAAAATTATTTATAAGATCTTCCTCTAAGTTAGACAGCATCTATAAATTTTAAATACTAGTACTTTTAAAAGCTAATCGCATGAGTTATGCACTTTCGTACATTTCAATCTTTTTTATAACCGCCGGTTTAATATTTATAGGTTTCTTTGGTGAAATGTTTTTCAGAAAAACAGGTTTCTCAGAGTATATTTTCCTTATACTTATAGGTATTCTCTTTGGACCTATCTTTGGAATTTTCCCATATTCAATAATCGTAAAAATACTTCCTTACTTATCTCAGCTTACTTTAGCCATGATAATGCTCGAACTTGGAATGAGTTTCATGATTGATGATCTTTTAAAGGAAGGTGGAAGCGCCACTACTAGAACGTTGATCTATGTATCTCTCTCTATATTGCTGACTTTCATCACCTTCAAATATTTATTTGGCTGGAGTAATTATTCTTCATTTTTCCTTTCAACAGTAATAGGCGGTGAGACTACAACGGCAGTCGTGCCGTATTTGGCAAAAAGCCTTAGAGCGGAAGATTTTTTCACAAACATCACCCTTGAATCTAGCCTTAACAGCGTGATTTTAATCGTTCTGTTTACATTTGGCTTAAACTCTTTTTTGCAATCTATACCTTTTAGCATAAACGGTTTTGAAAACATAATAAGTTCCTTAGTTTCTCAGATTAGTATAGGCATCGTTATTGGGTTCGTCGCAGCCATTGTATGGATAGAGTTTGCAAGACATTTCTGGACGGAAGAATTCTTTTATATAGCAACAATTGGCTATACGCTTGCGCTATATGCTTTTCTGTCTTTTATAAACGGTAGCGCTATTCTAGGAGTATTAACCTTTGGTATGGTGCTGATGAACAACAAAAAATTTCTGAACCTTTTTAGGACAAATGCAAATGAACAAATTTTAGATCTTCAAGTGAACTATATAAAAATGTTTCAAAAAGAAATCACATTCTTTTTAAGAACATACTTCTTCTTTTTTATAGGACTCGTGTTTTTTATTGATAAGCTGTTTTCGCTCTTAACTTACGTTTATGTAGGAATTTTGCTGGTAATCCTGCTCAGCTCTAGATATATAGCAGTTAAGCTTTCTACAAAGAATAAAAAGTACGAAAAAGCGTATTATGTTATGATGGCTCAGGGATTAACGCCAGCAGTTCTAGCATCTTTGGCTTTGTATTACTCTCTGCCTATGGCGCATTACATAGTTACTATTGCATCGTTAATAATTATTACAACTAACATCATTACAGTTATAGGTTGGGCAAAAGTTATGCCATCACTTTTACAACAAAAAGAATAACTCTTTAACTGCTTACGTGTACTATATACCTGTAACAGTAGCTGACCTCCTCCCCGCCTCTAGAAGAGGCGAGGCTTGTCGTTCATTTTGTCAGAAACCTAAATACTTTTATATTACGGCGGCGTAATTATTACGGCGGCGTAATAATGTTATTTGACGTTAGACCCAAAGAATACAGAAAGGACTTGTACGATAGAGAAAAAGAAATTGAAATGATAAAAGATAGCATACAGAGAAAAACGTGGATAGTAGTTTTAGGAATGAAAAGGGTTGGGAAGACCAGCATAGTTAACGTTTCTGTTAACGAAACTAACAGCATTGTATTAAATCTGAATTTGATGAGAATTTATAATCCGAAAAAAAGTAATTATCCAAGGTCTTCTTTCATCAATTTGTTTCTCGAAAGCATCAATTCAGCGATCAAGAAATACACGCTAGGCGGCAAAGTTTTAAGAGTCGTTTCTAACGTTTTGGGCATCGACGAGAGTTCATTTATAGATTTTAATGCGGTCAAGATAAGGGCAGGACTAAAGAAATTCAGAAACGAGGATATAGGATTTCTGACAAGAGAAATGGATGAGCTAGCGAAAGACAACGGAAAGAATCTGGTTATAATTTTTGATGAGGCGCAAGAGCTTGCGAAGGTTAACGGAATTAATTTTTCCTCTGTGTTCCACGATATATATGACTATTGCAAAAACACGACAATAATATTTACTGGAAGTATGATCGGAATTTTGGAAAAAGTTCTAAAGAACATTGAATACGAGAAACCCTTCTTTGGAAGGTATATAAGAAGAATTTACTTAGAAAGGTTTGACAGGGAAGCCAGCAAAGACTTTCTGGTTAAGGGGTTTGAGGAGGAAGAGGTTAAAGTTAGCGATGAAGTTTTAGAGGACGCTTTAAACAAGTTTGACGGCGTCCCTGGCTGGTTAACATTTTTTGGTTCAGAATATTCGTTCTCTTTAAAGCACAATAAAGCGATAAAAGTGGATGATATAGTAAAAATGGCTATGAAAGAAGTAAAGGAAGAAGCCAAAAACTTTATTTTGAGCACACAATCAAAGGAACGCTATTCAGCGACAATTTTGGCGTTAGAAAGGCTTGGGGGCAAAGGCGAACTAAAACAAATCACCAAAGTTGCGAGCTCGATACTTGGAGAAGATGTTCCAGAACCCAGAATTTATGAAATATTAAACAGATTGCTGGATTATGGGTTCATAGAAAAACAAGCTGAAGAATACAGTTTGTTAAAGGATTTACCTAACAAAGTTGGTGTGGTAGAAGCCGCAAGCGAGTTGCTGAGCTCCTAGAACTACTGAGCTGACCTCCTCCCTGCCTAGTTTTGGAACTGCCCATCCTGGGACTACGATAACTTATGAAAGCGAACAAACTGCGAGGGGCGTTTCGAGCGAGTTTGTCTTAGTTTTGGACAAAAGTTATAAAACAAACGAAAACCTCGTCCCTTCTAGGGGCGGGGTAAAGCTTTTAAATTAAAACTGCTATTTTTGTTTTGAATGCTCTCCTCTGGTCAACTCTTAGGACATGAGGGGCGGGAGCCGAATTCTCCCGCAATGCCAGAGGAGGGCATCTACGAAGTTACGTATTCAAATAAGAGGACAAACGTCGTGCGCCTTTTTCCGAACGGTTTTCAAGAAAGAAAGCTCAAAAAGTTAGCGAACATTACAGCAAAACTCTTCAACGAAATTAACTACGAAAGGAGACAACAGTTCTTCCAGCAACATCACGTGGATTTTAATACAACGTGGGATAAATACTACGAGAAGTATAAGGATAAATTAGGTAGCGCTAACGCTCAAGCAGTCATGAAAAAGAACAACGAAGCCTGGTCTTCCTTTTTCTCCTTGCTAAAGCTGAAGAAAGAAGGAAAATTGCCATCATTCATGAAACGCGTTAGCCCACCGAAGTACTGGAAGGACAAAGAAACTAAGAAGAGGAAGCTAATGCTCGTGATAAGACAGGATAGATACGTTGTGGACGAGCAGAACCATAAGTTAATACTCAAGGACTTTGAGCTTGAAATTGATTTCGTAGGCAGGTTAAGGTGGTATGGCAAACAGGGTAGGCTTGAAATATACTACAACGAAGCAAAGAACGCGTGGTACGCTTCAATCCCCGTTGATGTAGGCATTGAAATAACTAAAAAGGGAAATAAAAGCAAGCATATTGTTCACGGCAAAAGGAAAAGCGTTCAGGTTGAATCGCCTAAAGGAAACAAAATGGCTTCAATCGACTTAGGCATTAACGTTTTGGCAAGCGTGATAGTAGAAGAGGGAACTTGGTTGCTGTAGAAAGGCATTAGGACTAAGGAAGAGTATTTCTACTTTGAGAAGAAGATAGCAGAAGTACAATCATTGGCAGACAAAACAAAAAACATGGGCGAACATGAAGCATACGAGGAGTTGTTAAAAGAGAAGAGGAATTTACACTGGAAATTAAGGAGAAGGCTTCGTCACTTGTACAGGAACTTTGCTTCGCACTTAATAAAAGAGTTGCACGAACTAGGCGTTTCAACTATATACTTAGGCTACCCTTTCGACATAGCTCAGGAGAAGGCCAATAAGTTCACGGTAAACTTGTGGTCTTATCGCAAATTCATGGATACAATAGAACTAAAGGCTCAAGAATATGGGATAAGAGTGTTTGAGGTAGTTGAGTATAATACTTCAAAGAACTGTGCTTACCATGATGTAGAAGTCGAAAGAAAACCTAGGGGAATAGTTAGTTGCCCTAAAGGACACAGGCTTCATTCAGACCTTAACGGCGCATTGAACATCCTCAAAAAAGCAGTGAACGTAATTGTTTCAAAAGTAAAGAAGCCTATATCTTTCATCGTAGATCACAACAGAGTAGCACCCATTAAAGGGGTGTAACCCTTAAGACCTCAGGGAACCCTCGCCTTTTAAGGCGGGGAGGAGGTCAGAGTTTTTTGCTCTTAATTTTTTAAACAAAACAAGACAGCAGTGCATAAAAAATAAAGTGAAAGAATATTTAGAAACCTTTTTTAAGTAAGAAGTCAGTGCGGTTCTATTGTTGATCTTTGATTCTCCTTTTTCCACAACTCCTTAGGTATCTCATAACTAGGTACGATAGACCACTGACCTCCTCCCCGTCCTTGAAGAGGCGAGGCTTGTCGTTCACTTTATCAAAACTTTTTTAGCAAAGATGACGCTTTTATGCAAATCATAAACGATCCTGGGATTTTATAATGGTAAATCATACTATATTTTTGCGATATTAGGTTTATAATAGCTAAGGCGTTTATCTGACTCCAACGTCAAAATGTTCTGTTGGCGTAGTGAACTATCCTGTCCTCACTAAAAGGGGTTTCCGTTTCGCTTAAAAGCTTACGCGCAGAATACTTTGCAAGTAACTCACAATCGCAGAGGCGTTTTCATCCCTGGGCGTCTCGCCTGAGTTCCACAGGCAAAGCCCATTTGGGAATTAACAATATATTATTTCCTATTTTTCTTATTATAGAAAATTTCAAAGGGTTATCCATCCCCTACCTCTCGGAAAGGTTTTTCACCCCTTAACTTTTATCAGTAAAAAATATCAAAAATAACAGTTCTTAAAATGATAAGCGTATGAAGGCGTTATTTTTTATAGTAACAGGTAAAGAGAATCCAGAAAGGTTTTCGCTTGCACTTACTATAGCTGTGAAATCAGCGATGAACAAAAGATACGATGATTTAAAAGTGATATTTTATGGACCAGGTGAAGAATATTTAACATCTATAAACGGTCAAGATCTTGAAAACTTTAACTATCTTCTAAAAAATGGACATGTAGATAGCGCGTGCGTATATTATGCTTCTTCAAAAAATATAAAAGAACAGCTGACAAAACTTGGTATTAACTTACTGCCTACAGGCGAAAGACTAGCTTATTACGTAAACCAGGGCTACGAGGTAATTAGCTTTTAAGTTACCTTTCTTCTCTCCATGCTAAAGCAAAATAAATTACTATAATTAACAGAACGTTAAAGAAAGCGAAAAGAATAAGAGACATATAAAGCAAAGGTGGCAGCTTGTTTATCAACTGAACCAAAAAGTCCAGAGTCGATGATAAGGTGGATACTTGAAGCGTTTTGACTACAGTCAAGGCGAATTGTACCCCATAAGTGTGGATCAGATTTTCAGCTACACTGACAGGTGGTACAACAGCATAAGGCGCATGAGCTAAAAGGTCTATGGTTTCTGCAAGATCCAGTACCGCTATAGAAACTGGTCCCAAAATTATACCTAAAGTTCTGTTGTTCTTTAAATAAAACACAACGAGAATCACAAACAAAAGAAGCGCAATAGATACGGTGGCATAAAACGCTTCATTTAACAGATAAGTTGGTTTAAAAACAGCCTGAAGTGCAGAAGGAAGATAAGAAGGTGGACTACCAAATATGGACCAAGCCATTGTAGCAGAATTTTCGTAAACCTCGTACAAATAAATTGATGTAAAGATGCCATATAATGTGCCAAATACCAGCGCTATCCTTTTACCTACTAAAATTCCAAGGTCCTGATGCGGTAAGCCTTTATATCTAACGCTGAACCCAAATATCATCATAATACCCGTAAACGCCAAAGCGGCGCTCATTGTGCTGGCGTAAAGCGGAAGGTAAAGAGGGTTCATAAATGCTTTAAAAACATTAACTGAAAGGTCAAAGCCTATTATAGACGAAGGGTCTGGAGTTATGGATGTACCCGCAGGAAAGGCTGTATATGCAAAAACCAACCTGAACATAAGTGGGATCAAAGATGCAGAAATTGCGAGCAAAATACCTAGAATTGCATGGTTCTTATAATTCCATGTATTATATGTTCTATAGTACATGCCTATGACAGGTATGGTTATTATAACACCTGCAACTATGGCTGTTGCCCATACAGGCCATAAAATTATGCCAGCTAAATTGGTAAAAACTGGCATCAAACCGGCGAGGAAAACTGTTATGATAGTGCCAAAGACTCCACCTATGGCGTATACTACTATGAGGTAATTCAGCATTACCTTCGCTAGATCTGAGTACCTGCTGTCCATTCTTTTACCTCCTATATATTCAATAAATGGCGTAATCCAAAGTATTCCAAGAACGGTATAAACTAGAGGTAAATGCACGTCAAAGGCCCATGAAAGCAAACCAGCTACAACTGAAGTACTTGTAACCATATTTTTCACCTTTTACTTACATAAACCCAGATGCCATAAACGGCTACAAAAGGTATGGAAAGAGCTACAATTATCAGTAAGGCAACTTCCCAAACAGGCATGTTAAGGGCTACGTTTACGATTGCAGAAACAGGAACACCTGTTATCTCAGGAGGGCCTGATGTTGTAGGAACGCTGGATACAAAGATAAGCGGAAATCTGCCGCTTTCTGTTGCCAAAGCTCCGCCTATGCCTGCTGTTATACCTGAAAAAGGAATTAAATACTGAGATATCTTCTCTAACCAAGGCTGCAATTTATACAACCATCCAAAGCCTATTTTCTTTAAATTTTCTCCGAACGCATAATCAAGCCCCAGTGCTAGCGTTAGTATTCCAAGCACTATACCGAAACCCACCATCATCACAAGGTAAGCAAACGTAACAAATGTTGGAGGCCTTATGCTAGCGGGCCAACTGTAGTAACCCCAGAATTGATGATTAAAAGTACCATAAGCAACAAAACTTGTAAGTGGATCAAGCTTGAGTCCACTCCAGTACATTCCTTCAAGAGCTGCTAACTTCAAAGGATCGTCAGAAAGAACCAGTTCACCCTGAAAATGACCTAATACAAGTCCTTGAATTGCAGTAAGTACTGCGAGAGGCAGCAGCATCAAATTGAGCACTTTTTTCCTTACCGGATCCCTGTCTCTAATATATTTGTAGATATAAACGCCGCTTATAAGAGACCAGCTTACGATAACAGCAGCAAGTATACCGTGAAATATGAATACCTGAGCGCCCCACCAGTACATGTTTAGCATTTGAGTTGGTGAACTCCAAACCAACAAGTATGTTATAGCTTTAGATATTGACTGACCTTGTTGCGAAAGGTTTACTATTTGCAGCCCAGGAGGAAGCATCGAAAGTGACGCCATAACGGCCAGTATGTTATAAGCGCTCCAATAACCCCCAAAGGCCGCTATAACTCCTATAAAAAAGTGTAACCATCCGTTTTTTATCTTTTCCCATGTTACAGTGTAAATCGGCAAAACAATAACCTCAAAAAGAAAAGCGAACAGCTCAAGGTAAAATGGAAGCGCAATAGCCCCTATCATAGCTATAAAGTTGCTCCACACAGTAACAAGCCCAAACTCTACAAACGTCCCATATGCGGCTCCAACACCAAATATTATCGTAGATATTACAGAAAACATTCTAGCTTTCTGAAAGTATGCATTATCCTTTGTTCGTAGATATTTGTACTCTAGAACTAAAGCCAAAGCTATCGTGCCAAGAAAAGACGAAGCTAATGACAAATGCGCTATGATTCCTGATGCCGAAAGAACTCTTAAAGGAGTAAGATCTATTGACACATTTAATTTATTATATCTAAAAAATATAAACTTTTTTCACATAATGATAAAAATTTTACTAATTTTTAACTTATAAACCAATTATATTTTTATTATCGTATTGTTCTTTTGATTTCTTCTGAAAGCCTTTCATACTTTTCTATGTCAAATTTTGTAAGAGAAGGTTTAACGATCTTCAGCGCTTCTTCAAAATGCTTCTTTTCAACAGGCTTTGCATGTTCCAATTTTTGTTCGACGCTTTCTCTCAATGCCAGCATAGCGGCCTCTCTTACTAATGACGCTAGATCGGCTCCTGTATAACCTTCTGTTCTAGCCGCAAGCTCCTTTAAATATGAAAAATCGTTAGCCTTTATTTCGTCTGAAACCTTCAATTTTCTTGTATGTACTTTAAGTATTTCGAACCTAGCTGTCTCATCTGGAGGTGGAACATAAACTAACCTATCAAATCTTCCTGGCCTGAGTAGTGCAGGATCTATTATATCTGGCCTGTTAGTAGCAGCTATTACAACCACATTCTTTAATAGTGCTATTCCATCCATTTCAGCTAGTAGCTGGTTCACTATCCTGTCTGTGGCCCCGCTATCAAACCTCGTGCCCCTGGCTGGCGCTATAGAATCTATTTCATCAAAGAAAACTACACAAGGAGCCGCCATCCTGGCTTTCTTGAAAATTTCTCTTATCGCTTTCTCGCTTTCCCCAAACCACTTGCTTAGGACTTCAGGCCCTCTTACCGCTATAAAGTTAGACTGGCTTTCTGTAGCTACAGCTTTAGCAAGCAGAGTCTTGCCAGTTCCTGGAGGACCGTATAGAAGTATTCCTTTTGGAGGTTCTGTTCCTATCTCTTCAAAGTATTTGGGATACTTTAATGGCCACTCGACCATTTCTTTCAATTCCTGTTTGACCTTTTCATAACCGCCTATATCATCCCAGTGGACTTCTGGCACTTCAACAATGACTTCCCTTAAAACTGTAGGCTGAACATACTTTATAGCTTCTAATAAATCCCTTCTTCTCAGCCTTATCTTTCCAAGCTTTTCGGGCGGTATTGTTGGCTGTTCTGGATCTATTTCTTTGTTATCTATAGCTTCTCTTAGCCTCATCATGGCTGCTTCTTTGACCAATGCAGCTATATCTGCGCCAGTATATCCATTTGTCATTTCTGCTATTTCGTCAAGGTCTATCTTATCTTCTTGCGAGCATATCTTTTTGCTTATTTCTTCTTCGCCACACTGTGGAACATTTCTTAGATGTACGTTCAGTATTTCTTTTCTTGCCTGCTTATCTGGCATACCTATATATATTTCTCTATCGAACCTACCAGGCCTTCTTAAAGCTTCATCTACTGCATCAGGCCTGTTTGTAGCTCCTATGACAACTACTTGACCCCTTTCCTGAAGACCATCCATTAGGGTTAAAAGCTGAGCCACTACCCTTCTTTCAACTTCACCAGTTACTTCCTCTCTTTTTGGAGCTATAGCATCAATTTCATCTATAAATATTATGCTTGGGGCATTCTTTTTTGCTTCTTCAAACAGGTTTCTCAAGTTTTGCTCAGATTCCCCATAGTATTTGCTCATTATTTCTGGGCCGTTTAATGACAAAAAGAACGCGTTAGCTTCGCTAGCTACAGCTTTAGCAAGCAGAGTCTTGCCAGTTCCTGGAGGACCTATTAAAAGAACTCCTTTTGGAGGCTCAATCCCGAGGTGCTTAAATATTTCGGGATGCCTCAAAGGCAACTCTATCATTTCTCTTATCTTCCTTTTTGCATCTTCAAGGTCTCCGATGTCTTCCCAAGATATCCTACCAACTTGTACCTGAACTTCCTTTACGGGTTCCTCTTTTAGCTCTATTTGTGTATTTTCGTCAACATAAGCAACAGGTCCTGGAGAAACAGACGTTACCATAAACTTAAGGGATTCACTATAATATGGTATGATAAGCAAAGACCCCCTCCAAACTGGTTTCCCGAGCAAAAATTCTTCTTTAAAATACTCTGGATCTGCCTGAACTTTGACTTCTATGGGGGCTATAACAACTTTCTGAGCTGAGGATATCTTCGCCTTCTTTACCCTTACTTCATCTCCGATACCAACACCTGCTCCCTGTCTAAGCGTGCCATCAAGCCTTATTATTTCTTTATCTTCATCCTCATAGTAAGAGGGCCAGGCTTGTGCGTAAACGCTGTTTTTCCCGATTATTTCTATATAATCGCCAGTTGATATGCCAAGCTGTCTCATAACCTTTTGAGGAATTCTTGCTATAAACCTTCCCACATCCCTGCCTTTTGCCTCTTCAACTCTGAGTTTAACTTCCGTAGGATTCATGATTGATTTGTAAAATTTGTAACTTAAAAATATTACTTTAGAAAAAATTGCATAAAAAATTTTTAAAAAATGTACGGGCCCGGTGGGATTCGAACCCACGACCCTCGGGTTAAAAGCCCGATGCTTTAGGCCTCACGTCTACCTGGCTGAGCTACGGGCCCACTGTTTGTTAACTGCTCCAATCTAGGGATTGGAGCTTCTCGGATAACCGTGCCTTGTTTAGGCACGATCATCCCGGGCATATCGCCTGTGTTTAACAGGCTATGCCCTCTCAAGCAGGTAATCTATCTTAAATTTGCTTATAAGCGTTTCTATAAGGTGGTATGCGTACCATTGCTTTTTTATTTTAATCTTATCATGGTGAACTATCCTACTCTTACTACTAGATCAAAACTTTTGCCTGATTTTTATGATAGGGTTGCACCTTAACAGTTCCATGAAATGCTTTCCTTTAAACAGCTCTATCATCAAAAGCGGGTTAGTTAAATATGCTGATTTTTCATTAAATTTTTGTCACCTTTTGCAAAAGGCTTAGTTGCAAACTGATAAGTCAATACCCTTTCTGTTACATTAACTCTAGAATCCAGGATCACATGTACATGCCACATAAAAGTCAATAGCAATAATGACAGTTTTTTGAACGAACCAACATCTTTGCAATTTTTATAATTAGTTAGTAACAATACACTAGTGTCATGCCGCTCCAGGTTGTTCCTTATAGCCTGTATGAACAAGTTTAAAAAAACAAGAATTGTGCATAGATTTTTTAAATGCTGATTAATGCATAATTTGCTTTAACATTATTAGATCGTAAAATTGTTTATGGCTTAAGTAAAAGTTAAAACGACATCATACACTAAAAAATTTTGATCTACTATCCTGCGCGGGATCTCAAGCGATGAATATGGAAATCTAAAAGCGTTTATGGCACACAACTTATAAGTTAAGCTTTTTGATGATCCTACATGACGAGCCTACATAAGTACAAGCTCAGAACAAGCATCAGAGCCAGGGTTTTTATTGACACCTTTTTTCTACATCCTTATTCAATCTTCAAGCATATATGGAAACAGTTGCTCGTTCTTTCATTCATGATAGGGTTTGGCGCATACGTGTTCTATTATTTTCAAAAGCTTGACCCCGTTTCGGCTCTATTGGCTTCTGTCTCAACGATCTCAACAATAGGTCTGTACGCTCCCCCCATAACAGAAATACCTGTAGTTGAAAAGTTTCTGCTGATCGGGATAATACTTACGAGCGTAGGCTCCGCAGCCTCTCTGGTTCAGGGAGTAGTTAACAGCGTAGTTAAAACTGACCTCTGGCTAGACGAAGTTCAGAAGAGCAAGGTTAAGTACATGAAAGGGCACATAATAATTCTCGGTTACACGCATATAGGCAGGTACGTTGCAAAGAGGCTGATAACTTCCAAGAGGGACTTCTGCGTTATTACCAGAAAAAAGAAAACGTTAACGAGCTACAGAAACGCGGCATACCTTACATACTTTCCGACCTTTCGTCACCGATAGATGCACTGAGCGACGCTAACGTTCAGAACGCAAGCTCCATAGTTTTAACTCTGGAAAGCGATGAGATGAACATGCTTTATGCCCTAACCGCGATGCACCTTAACCCAAAAATAAAAACCATAGCTATAAACAACTCTGAACAGATGTATGATGGGCTTAAAAAAGCTGGCATAGATGTTGTGGTGCCAATCTACAGGATGATCGGAAACGTAATAGCTTCTGCAACAGTTACGGGAAGCGTGATTGGCGTTATATCTGAGAGTTCAAGAAAGCTCTCAGGAATGGAAATGGTTGAAATAGACGTAAAGGAATGTTCAAAGATTAAAGGGATGAAGTTAAAGGAGCTTCCTTTTGATTACATAGTCCTTATCAGGGAAGGGAAACCCGTTAAGTACCTTAATCCTGAAGAAGAAATCAAAGTAGGCGATAGGCTGCTTTCGCTGGTTAAATTTGATCAGCTAATAGAAGTTGAGAGGCTCATACAATGTAAAGAATGAATAGTTTTAAACAATTGTTTATATTTCAGTGTTTAAAAATATTAAAACGTTGGATAAAGGTTCAGCTTATTCAAGGTTAGTAAAGAAGATAGAGGAAGAGACCAATGAGCTGATAGAAAAGTTCAACGAAAGAGTTAAGGAAGTCAAGGATTATCCTCAAATCATAGAGCGACTACTTAAAAACCTTGATAATAAAAGGGCCATTGAAACAGCTAAATCTTACTTTGGCGTTGGGGAACATAAAGCATACGGCATTGACGGTTCTATGGATTACGATGAAAGGCTTGAAACGCTCATATTTTACGTAAATTCCGTAGCTTATTCTTGTCCCTTTTACATCGATCAAAACAGTATAGAGTTTGACATAAGAAAAGCAAAGAAAGAGGAAGAGCTTTCTTCTTATGCAGCAATACCTCTTTGGCTTGAAGATTTAACTGAAGTTTATCAGGAAGCTGAAGCTTTTTCTGAATTTGAACTTCAAACTTCGATAGAAAGGATACCTTACTCTATGATGACGATGGCCGAGCTATGGTCAGCTTACATGGTAATGCAGAATTTAAATAATGGTATCCTTTTCATGGACAGGCCAATTTCAGGAACTTTTGCCACATCGCTTAAAGACCTCAGGTTAGCTCTAAAATCTGATACCCCAAATCTAACTAAAATAAGGTTATCTAATGGCTACGCTAAAAAGCTTGACCTTGCTATTGCTTCAGTTTTGGGTGCCGGAAACATTTTCGTGCCGCGCCGTTTCCCGTATCTTACGTATTCTGGAATCAAAGTTCTGATTGAGCAAGGAGAAAGTTCTGCTGATGATATGGGGAAAAAGCTTGGCCTTAATGAACAGGAGAAAGAAAAGCTTTGGAAATCCATTATAGATATGGACAAGAAATATAACGGAGAACTACTTGATGCTGCAGAACTCGGAAAACTAAAGCTCAGAGAAGACGTTAAGGATTACTGGAAAAGGGTGACCGAAGTTGTCAAAGCTGTAACTATTAAAGCTTTTAAGGAAAATGAGCATCCTCTGAGAATAGATAAAGAAAACTGGCTTTCTGTATACGACCTTGGAGCAATAAACGTTTATTTAATATATATGATATACGATATGGCTTTAAAGAACAAGAACCTTGTGATCGGGCTAACCAAAGATACATCTGCTTCTGAGTTTTCCAGGTCTGTAATGCCCCAGACTTTTAACAACGTATTGAAACTTAAGAACGATAAGGCTTTTTTAACAGTGCTCTCAGCTGTACATTATGATAAAGTAAAGACTCCCTGGAGAACCATATCGTATGATTATGGTTTCTCTTATTTAACCATGTACCAGGGCAGGTTTATAGCAGCTAAAAAATCAATTGGCAGGACAGGCCTTTTTGCAAAGGCTTACTTTCAGCTCAGAACTTTCTCCAAAGATCCAATGATGAGATCGCCTGTTTTTACATATGACAGGTTTATAGATCACGCTTTTGATGATCAGATGTTTACTGAGCTTAACGTTGATGTAAAGGGCAAAACAATTAAGGCTGAAATGTATATGGAAAATGGATTAAACGCTCTGGATAATATGATCCTGCAGATTCTCACGATCTCAGATAATCCAGAAATACTCGAAGCTTATGGTCACAACCACCTGCTTTTCCTTGCAGACAAAAAAGTAAAGCAGGAAATAAGCACAATAAAATGGTCAATAAGAAGCGTTGCGGATTTTAAGCTTGAATCATATGCTAGGAAAGAAAAAATATTTATGATATCGAGGAGATTTAGAGATATACGATCAGAAAGCGAGAGATTAAGAGAAGAAGGGGCGAAAGAGCTTGGAAAAGTTGAAAGTTTTTGATGACGTAAACGGGAAGTTCGAAGCTAGGCTTAGGGAGCAGAGGGAAAGGGTGACCTCGACAAGGGGAAGAGAAGGAGAAATAGTAGTTTCATCTCAGGTAGCACTTCTTGAGGTTAAGTTCAGCGACGAGGTTTTTGAAAAACTTCAGGAACCCCAATTTGTTGCTGTTGAAAAAAAGAAAAATCAGTATCTTATATATGAAATAGCGAGCATAAAACCGCTTCACTACCAAATGGTCGGAATGGATGAAAGAATACCCAGAGATATAAGGTGGGAAATGATGGAGAGCATTTATGAAAGCTGGGAAGAAAGTAACGAAACGTGGATAAATGTATGGGCAGTCCCGACCAAATACAGGATGACAGTAAACGATGAAAGTATTGAGTTTGTGAAAGATAACTCAATACCTTTGCCAGGTTCAAGGGTTTATCTACTTTCAAGGGAATCGGTTGAAAGGTTCCTAAGCATGGAAGAAGGAATTGTTGTAGGAAAGCTGTTAGGTTTTGAGCTTGATCTGAAAGTAAACCTGAACTCAATGGTAAAATACCACATGGGCGCTTTTGGTTTTACCGGTTCTGGTAAATCAAACCTTCTTTCTTATCTGATAAGGAAATCTCTTGAGTCTGATAAAGACCTCAAGGTCATCGTGTTTGACATAGCTGGCGAATATGGGATACACCTTCTTGATGAGCTAATTAAAGAAGGCGAAATGTTTTCTACAGAAAATATAAATAATGTAGAGAATTTTTTGGATTCGCAAGTAATACCTGACACACTAGAAGATAAAATATCGTTCGCAGAACTCCAAAAATATGTAAGTATATTCCTCAATAGCAAAGCCGTCAAGCTGGTTACTACTCTAAAGCCCCCAACCTTAACTCTAGGACAGCTGTACGAAATGCTCCAGCAGGAGCTTAAACCCGGTACTGGAATGATAGAACTGAATAGGATTTCAGAATTTACAACTATAAAAGGCTATACCGAGGAAACCGATGTTTCTAACTTAAAAGATAATGATAGGAGTGAGCTCATAGGTATCCTTAATTCTCTAATGAGGTATGTTAGCGAAAAATCCAACATTTATAAGTCAATGCAAAGCCTGAGCGAATACCTGAACAGCTTATCAGAGAAGGAAAAAAAGGAAAACAAAGCTGTAAACCCTGAAGATCTGGCAGACTATGTTCTGGGAGAAAATTCCAATAGATTAACTGTAGTTTACGTTCCTGACCCTGAAAAAGCAAGGGCTATAGCTTCAGCCTTTATAGACACGTTGCTTTATTTGAAGAAAACCAAGGGGAGCAGAAAAAAGGTCCTAGTTGTTCTGGACGAAGCCCAGGAGTTCATACCCGACAAAACTTCAAAGGATGATTATTCAGACGCGTCAAACAAATCAGTTGAGGCGCTTTTAAGACAAGGAAGAAAGTACAGGGCTCATTGCTGGCTTAGCACTCAGAGACTTGCCCACTTGAACACAAACGCCGTGCAGCAGCTTCACAGCTATTTTGTGAGTACCTTACCTCGACTTTATGACAGGCTTGTTATAGCTGATGCGTTCTCACTTAACACAGACATTATTGAAAGGACAACAGAGCTGGAAACTGGTCAATGGTTGTTTGTATCTTATAAAGCAACAAGACAGAAGAACGTGCCGGTTTTCATACAGGCCCCAAACAATGAGGAAATACTTGTTGAAAACCTGAAAAAGATCGATAACTTGGTGTGAAAAAACAACGTTTGATGCGGGGGGTGGGATTCGAACCCACGAAGGCCTACGCCAGCGGATCTTAAGTCCGCCCCCATCGACCTGGCTAGGGGACCCCCGCTCTTCAGCAGATCATTTATTGGTTTAGTTTTTAAATTTTCTCTGACATCCTCACCGCCTTAAAAGGCGATGGTTCCTTCAAGGCGGATCACAGGTTCGTGGTTTATCGCCTTCATCTTCATAGCTAGTGGTTACCCACCCCGCTCCGTTCGTCCAGCGATAGACCACAGGCTTTGCCTTCAGCCACTTACCCCTATCCTTAATGGACTCGGGGATATGTAGAGCCTTCTTGAAGTATTCCTTACGGGACACGCTTTAATACGCTTTACAAGGTTTTAGTAATTTAAATTTTACCCCGCCTCTAGAAGAGGCGAGGCTTTCGTTCATTTTGTAATATCAGTATTCGATGCCATTTATGTATTTGTACTGAATATAATCTAAAAGGTCTTCAGGGGAATAACTCTTTCCAAAAGATTTTATAAGCAGATCTTTAGGAGACAGCGATGAGCCGTACTGATGTACATTCTCTTTTAAGAATTCCTTTATTTCTTTGAAAGCTCTATTTCTAACAAGCTCGTATATCTTATTTTTACCGCTAAGCTTTTTCATCATCATAGAAGCTACTATGTTTCCGAGAGTGTATGTTGGGAAATAGCCAAAAGTGCCGTGGGCCCAGTGTACGTCCTGTAATGCTCCTTCAGAAATATCAGCTGGCTTGATACCTAGTAGATCTTGCATCATGTTGTCCCATACCTCTGGTACGTCCTCAGGCTTTAGCTCCTTTTCAATAAGCATCTGCTCAATTTCAAACCTCAAAGATATGTGGAGGTTGTAAGTAACTTCGTCAGCTTCAGTTCTTATGGGGCTTGGCTTGACCATTGCAAAATACCTGTAAACATCTTCTGGAGAATATTTAGAAGTAAAACCTAGATATTTGTCAAGAACAGGTTTAACAGACTCAGTAAAAGCTAGAGTTCTGGATACTACATTTTCCCAAAATCTGCTCTGCCCTTCATGTATTCCTAAACTTACCCCTGTGCCTATAGGTGTCATGTCAAGCTCAGGATCTATCTGAAGCTCATAAGTCGCATGGCCGAATTCATGTAAAACGCTGAAAAGAGACCTCTTGAAGTCATAACCTTCATACCTCGTTGTTATCCTTACGTCGTTTATTCCCATGCTGATGGTAAAGGGGTGAGGGCTTACGTCTATTCTGGCCCTTTCCTCTGGATATTCTATCATCTTTAAGACTTCTTTATTTACCTTCTCCATCGATGAGGTTTCATAACTTACGCCTTCAAGCTCGTGCACTCCATAAAATTTTCCGCCCTTTATCTTTTCTAAATAATTCTTTAAGCCAGGTTTAAGACTATCAAACACGGCTTTGACATCTCGGGTATTTAGCCCTTCCTCGTACATGTCTAGTAAGGCGTCATAAGGTTTTTCCTGATAACCTAGCTTTTCAGCTATTTGTATGTTTAATTCTACAAGCTTTTTTAGGTACGGAAGGAAAGCATCAAACTTTTTTTGTGCTTTAGCGTTCTTCCAAACTTGAAAAGCTTCAGACGAAGTTTTCTGCAATTCGAACAAAAGTTCCGGCGGTATCTTCTTCATTTTGTTTATTTCTCTGTCTAAAACCCTTATTGTTCCAGATTCCCACATGTTTAGATCCTTTTCATTTTTTCCTTTTTCTACGAGGGATACAAAATCATCCTTTAATATGAGCTCCCTGTAAAGCACATTTAGCTCTGCTAAAGCTATTGATCTTTCAGAAACACCCCTCTCAGGCATATAAATTTCTGAATCCCAGCTAAGAAGGTTGTTAGCGTGGATGATAGCCCATATTCTTCTGTATTTTTCTGTTATTTCTTTTATAACTGGGTTTTGAAATTTGCTCATATTGTTTATCTATTACTTTAAGAATTTAACTGTTTATCATGCAAATAAAATAGAAGCTTTTTATCAACTTAAAAAGTTTGAGTTTAAACGAACTACCTAACCCTTACAGAGGATTTTTCTTGTTTAAAATGATTTGACATCCTCCCCGCCCTAAATAGTAGATTATAAGATTAAAGGAGTTATGTTTTACTTTTTTTTCAAACATCATGCTCATCTTTATAAATAAACATCAAAACCGACGATTCAGTCGATATTATACTAAAAAGTAAAACTTTTATATTTATATGAAATATAATAATGCGGTAGCGGGTTAT
>Ga0081534_100043_pt1 | contig 48754 bp, 55 predicted proteins | sample MonGeyMetagenome_FD_71019 | JGI IMG/M metagenome (GOLD analysis project Ga0081534, IMG submission 71019) | Hypoxic/sulfidic aquatic microbial communities from Monarch Geyser, Yellowstone National Park, USA - MG (SPAdes) v1 (version 2) | ecosystem: Environmental > Aquatic > Thermal springs > Hot...
GTGAAGGGCGAGGTGAGGGGCGGCGTGTTCGCCGACACCGAGGGCAGAATAGAGGTGGACGCCGGCGGCTCCAGAGACGGCGCGGCGTATTACGTGGAGATAGGCGATAGGCGCTATATAGTTCCAATCTAGACGTAGCATTGCTTTAATACAGTTCTGGCGGTCCTTGCCATGTATCCAAACATAGTGATCCGAGCCGCGCTGGAGAGCGACGTTGATGCTCTAGCCGACCTGATAGCCCGCCTGAAGAGGCTCAACGGCGAGTTCGACCCCCTGCTTAAGCCGGCCGAAAACCTACTTGCGGCGTCCAAGGAATACGTGAAGTCGAAAATATCGTCCCCCAGCTCCGTCGTGCTTGTCGCCGAGGTGGACGGCAGAGCCGTAGGGGTTATAGTGGGCGACGTCGAGGACCGGCTCTTCTACGAGCCGAGGATGGCGGGCATAATAAGGGAGTTTTACGTGCTGCCGGAGTTTAGGCGCAAGGGTCTGGGCAAGAGGATGATGTCGGAGGCCATGGACGCCCTGAGGCGCAAGGGCGCGCAGATGATCATGGCCGACTTCCCCGCTCTCAATGAAATAGCTATAGAATTCTATAAAAAGATGAACTTTAGACCTATTGAATCTATATATGCAAAAGAAGTATAGTTTTTAGAGCTCAGTTTTTATTATCTCGGCGACCTTTTCGGCGAACTCCTGGGTGCCTAGAACCTCCTTTACTACCTTTCTCTCCTCTTCGGTCATCTGCCTGGCCAGATCGCCGGTGAAGTAGCCCGCCTCGTAGGTCTTGCTGACGCCCTTAAGTATCATGTCGGCGGCCTCCCTCCATCCGATGAATCTGAAGAGCAGTTCAAGCGCCAGAATGGTGGCTGTGGGATTGACGTAGTTCTTGCCGGTGTACTTGGGGGCGGTGCCGTGGACCGGCTCGGCCATCATCCCCCAATCCCCTACGTCTATGCCGGGCGCTACGCCGAGGCCGCCCACCAAGCCGGCGGCCTCGTCGCTTACGTAGTCGCCGTTTAGGTTGGGCGCGAGAATCACGTCGTACTCCCCGGTGCGGGTGAGGAGTTGCTGGAGCATATTGTCGGCGATTCTGTCGTTGACGAGGACCTTGCCGGGCGGCACCTTCCCGCCGTACTGCGGCAGCTCCTCCTCGAGCACCACGTGGTCTCTGAACTCGGTCCTAGCGAGCTCGTAGGCCCAGTCCCTGAAGGCGCCCTCGGTGTACTTCTGGATATTGCCCTTATGCATTATGGTTACCGACCTCCTCTTGTTCTCGATCGCGAACTTCAACGCCAACCTCGCTATCCTCTGGGTGCCGAACTTGCTTATGGGCTTTATGCCTATCCCCGCGTCGTCTCTGATGTTCACCTTCAGCTCTCTCTTCAGGAAGTCGCGGAGCTTGGCCGCCTCAGGCGCGTTCCAGGGCCACTCTATGCCCATATACACATCCTCGGTGTTTTCCCTGAATATAACGAGGTCCACCTTCTCCGGGTTCTTGAGGGGCGACGGCAGGCCCGGGAAATACTTCACAGGCCTTATGTTCGCGTATAGGTCGAATATCTGCCTAAGCGTCACGTTCAGGCTCCGGAAGCCGCCGCCCACCGGAGTCTCCAGAGGAGCCTTCAGGAACACCCTGACCTTCTTGAGGACCTCCACGCTCTGGTCGGGCAACCTGCTCCCCAACAGCTTCTCCGCCTTGGAGCCCACAAGGACCTCGTACCACAACACCCTGCGGGCTTTGCCGTACGCCTTCTCGACGGCGGCGTTGGCGACCTTTATAGCGGCGTAGGCCACCTCGGGCCCCGTCCCGTCGCCCTCTATGTAGCCTACCACGAGCCTATCCGGCACCTTGAGCTGGCCGGGCCCTGTGTAGACGACGTACTCGCCCTCGATAGGATCGGCGTACTTTCCGGCGTAGGCCTGTAGGTTGGGTATCTGCGACCTTATCTTCTCCAGGTAATCTGACATGACGGAAATCGTTTCGCTCTTTTAAATTCCTATCTTTCGTCTAGTGCGTCCCGAGTTAAACGACAAGATGGCATGGAGAGCTCAATATAAATAACTAGCATTATAAAAATGTATTTTTCTAGGAAATAACGAAGAATTTTCATATTTATCGAATCGTACTAACTAAATATATAAAGCTCACGGCCGAGTAGGCCAATAACCATACGCATGGGGCCTAGGCCGAGAGTTAAACATGCCGGCCCGGAGAAGCCCTAATATATCCGTTGCATAGACGTATGTGCCCGCCAATCTGCCTGCCGAGGCCAGGGCCAAGTGGCTGAAGGTCGTAGAGGCCAAGACGCCGGAGGAGAAGATTAGGGCCATGGAGGAGTTCCTCTCGTCCGTGCCTAGACATAAGGGCACGGAGAAGCTCATCAAGTTCGTAAGGCGCAGGATGGCCGAGCTGAGGCGGGAGACGGAGGAGCGTAGGGCCAAGGAGCGCGGCGTACGCGGCGGTGGCGGGCACTACGTGAAGAAAGACGGCGACGTCCAGCTGGTCGTCGTAGGTCCGCCGAGCGGCGGGAAGACCGCTCTGCTTAAATGCCTCACGTCGGCGCCCCTGGAGCCGGACGAGGTGCCCTTCAGCACGGTCGAGCCCGTCCCTGCTATGTTTGTCGAGGATAATGTATATATACAGTTGATAAAAGCGCCCAGCCTGGTTCTCGGCGATCCTTCAAGCGATATAAATTCGTCGGCGTACGCCCTCGCGAGAAACGCAGACGGCCTCCTCCTGGTGCTGAGGGCCGACATGGAGCCCAGGAAGACCCTCGACGCAGTGATCAAGCTTTTCGACGACGCCGGAATATCGATCTATAGGCCTAGGACCATGGTGAGGATAGAGCGTAGGGGGCTCGGCGGGATACAGATAGTGGGCCGCCTCAAGGACGCCACCCTCGATGACGTCAAGAGGCTTCTCCACGAATATGGAATACACCACGCGGCCGTCTACATAGAGGGCGAGGCGACCCTAGACGACGTGGAGGACGCCGTCTTCTCGGAGCATCTCTACAAGCCGACCATAGCGGTGCTCTCAGGCCGCGACGAGGAGGCCGAGGCGGCTCTGAGGGACCTCGGCATTGCCTACCTCAACGTGGACCTGCCCAGATGCGAGATAGACAGGGGCCGCCTCCTGTCGCTCGCGCTGAAGTCCCTAGGCCTCATGAGAGTCTTCACGAAGCAAATACATAGCGACGGCTATACGCCCAAGCCCCTCGTGGTGAGGGAGGGCAGCACCGTCGGAGATGTGGCGAAGCTCATACACAGCTCGCTCTACGAGAACTTCAAGTACGCCGTGGTGTGGCGCCGCGAGGCCTACCCCAAATGGCCCAAGAGGGTGGGGCTGGAGTACAGGCTTAAGGACGGCGACGTGGTGGAGATACATGCCTGAAGACGAATGCGCCAGAAGGCTGAAGGAGCTTGAGGAAAGGGTGGAGGCCCTGGAGGGGCTGGTCAACCTAGCCCTAGAGGAGCTGAGGGATATAAGGAGCCTCTTGGAGCAGAGAGGCGGCGCGGCGAGGGCGCGTGACGAGGGCGGACATCCCCTGCTCAGAGCCATAGAGGAGAGGAAGTTCCTCGACACCAAGGAGATCCGCTCCAAGAACGCCCTGAGGGCGCTCCTCGAGCGGGGCGTGGTGGTATTACTCAGAGATGAGGGGGCCAACAGGGAGGTCGCGACGACCAAGAAGATCGTGTCCGATTTATTAAGCCGCCTACCGCTAGATGTGGAGAAGGCCGAGAGCCTCGGGGAGAGGGAATACGAGCTGTTGGAGATCCTCAACCGACTCGGCTACGTAATAAAGAAGGACAATAAATACGTGGCGACGCAGCTGGCCGAGGAGTTTAGGACATGAGCGAGCTCTTCTGGTTCGAGAAGTATAGGCCTCGCTCCTTTGAGGAGGTGGTCGACCTGGAGGAGGTCAAGGCCAGGCTTAGGGAGTTCGCCAGGGCCGGCAACATGCCGCACCTCATCTTCTACGGCCCCCCGGGCACGGGCAAGACGACGATGGCCCTCGTGCTGGCGAGGGAGCTGTACGGCGCAGCCTGGCGCGAGAACACGCTGGAGCTCAACGCCTCGGACGAGAGGGGCATAAACGTGATCAGGGAGAGGGTGAAGGAGTTCGCCAGGACGGCCCCGGCCGGAAAGGCGCCGTTCAAGCTGGTCGTCCTCGACGAGGCCGACAACATGACCTCGGACGCCCAGCAAGCCCTGAGGAGGATAATGGAGATGTACGCAAACACCACAAGGTTCATACTGCTGGCAAACTACGTGTCGAGAATAATAGATCCGATCATCTCTAGGTGCGCCGTATTTAGGTTCCCTCCGATGCCTAAGGAGTTGATGGCTAGTAGGCTCATGTATATAGCCAAGCAGGAGGGGATAACGCTCACAGAGGACGGCGTGGACGCCATATACGAGATATCGCAGGGCGACATGAGGAGGGCCATAAATCTGCTCCAGATGGCCGCAACGGCCGGCCAGGCCGTGGACAAGGAGAGCGTGGCGGCCGTGGCGTCGGCCGCGCGTCCGAGCGAGATCTTGGACGTCTTCAACACGGCTCTCTCCGGCGACGTAGAGAAGGCTAGGGAGAAGTTGCGCGGCTTGATGTATGTTAAGGGTATTGCCGGCGTCGACTTCTTGAGGGCCCTACAGAGGGAGTTGCCGAGGGCGCAACTCGACGAGGAGACCAAGGTCGCCGTGGCCGAACTTCTGTCCGACGTGGACTACAGACTGGCCGAGGGCTCCGATGAGGAGCTGCAACTTACCTATATGTTGGTCAAGCTCGCCGCCATAGGCTCGCGGGGCAAGGCGACGGCAAAGAAGAGGTGATGCTACCTTGGGTCGAGAAATATCGCCCTCGCACGTTTAGGGACGTCGTAGACCAGGAGGAGGCGAAATACGCGCTCGCATCTTGGATATGCGCTAGGTTCAAGGCGCCGGAGCAGTTCTGCAAGGCTTGGGCTAAGAGCAAGGACAAGAAGGTGTCTGAGGCGAGGGCTGTCCTGCTGGCGGGACCGCCAGGCGTTGGGAAGACCACGTTGGTTCACGCGTTGGCCAACGAGATAAACTACGAGCTGGTTGAGCTTAACGCCAGCGATGTGAGAACTGCTGGGAGGATAAAGGAGGTGGTGGGCCGGGGATTGAGGGAGGGATCTCTGTTCGGATACGCCGGGAGGCTTGTCCTTTTCGACGAGGTGGACGGGTTGAACCCCAAGGAGGATCTAGGCGGTCTCGACTCGATAATAGATCTGATAGAGACGGCGAGGGTGCCCATAGTGATGACGGCAAACAATCCGTGGGATCAAAGGCTCCGGCAGCTGAGGGATATAAGCCTCGTGGTGAGCCTTAGAAGGCTCGCCGAGGACGACGCGGTGGAGGTGTTGAGGAGGATATGTGGCTCTGAGAAGATAAAGTGCGAGGAGGACGCCCTGCGCGCGCTGGCGCGATCGTCCGACGGAGACCTCAGAGCCGCCATAAACGACCTACAGCTCTTCGCGGGGGGCAAGAACGTGCTGACCGTCGACGACATAAAAAGGGTTGGCGAGAGGAATCCGCAGCTCTCCATGTTCGAGGTACTTGACAGAGTCTTTAGGGCTAATTGGTTCGACGACGCGAGGTCGATATCCTTCATGCCGTCCTTCGACTGGGAGCAGTTCTTCGCCTGGGCTTCCGAAAACATACCAAAGGTCTACAGGGACCCCTCGGTAGCTGCCACAGCCCTCGACAGATTAAGCAAAGCCGACATAGTATTGGCTAGGATCAAGAAGACGGGCGAGTGGGAGCTTATGCCGTATATGACCGAGATCATGTTGGCGGGCGTAGCGCTCGTACCGGGGAAGCCCAGATTGCCCAGGTTCTTTAGATATCAATTCCCTCAACGCATCCTGATGCTGGCTCGCTCTAGGGAGGCCAGGAGGAGGCGGGAGCTGATCGTCCAGCGCCTATCTCAAGAGCTCCACGTATCTACGGGCTACGTCTCCTCGGAATTGCTCAACGTACTGCTGTTTCTTTCTAAAAAAGATGAAAGAATATTAGATAAAATAAGCAGATATCTATCTATATCTATGACGGATATAAAAACTTTATTTAGCGGCTAATTCTGTTAGTATCTTAGCTAGCTGTAGAATCTCCGGCTCCCTCCTCAGAGAGACCAGTCTGATGCGCCCTATTCGGTGCTCCTCGACGATGCCCGCCTCCTTGAGTATCTCTAGGTGTTCCTCCAGCAGGCTGTAGTTTATGCCCAGTCTCCTGGCTAGATCCGTCGTATTCAACTCGGACGCTCTATATAGCTCCCGGATTATCCTTATGCGCGATCTAGCCCCCAGCACGAAGTCTACGTCCATCACCGTAACTCCTCGACGGCCATGGACGTGATGGCTTTCTCCAGCGCGTCTAACGGCTCCGTGCCTATCGAGATAAGCGTGGTTCTGCCGCGCAGTCCCTCCCCCTTCTTATTGAGCCGCGTCTCGATTATGCCCTTGTTTTTCAGCTCGCCGAGATAGGCCCAGAGCTGGCTGTGCGTCCTGGGCTTTTGTCCGAACTCCTCGCATATCATTCTATACATCTCCTCCACCTCGCCGAAGATGACGTAGGGCCTTCCACTCCTCAACGCCCTCACTATTGCCAGTAGCAGCAGCTTCGCGTGTAGTGGGAGGCCCCTCAAGATGTCCGACGAGACTCCCACCAGCACCTCCTTGCTGGCCCTTCTGACGTGTTCAGGCGTTATTCTGCTCACGCCGTCGTTCTCGGCGTTGTTGGCAGCTCTATAGAGTATGTCGAGCGCGACTCTGGCGTCGCCTCTGTCCTCCGCCCCGTCCTCGGCGCCTGTTATATCCGCTATCATGTTCAGAATCTCCTCGTCGTACGACCCCGACGCGAGAGCTATCTCGGCCCTCTGCCTCAATATATCGAAGATCTGGTCCCTTGTGTACGGCGGAAATCTCACTATGGGTTTGCCCAAGATCCCGCGGGTCGAGGGATCCAATGCGTCTATGAAGTCGGGCGTGTGGCTGACTAGGATCAGCCCGAATCTGTGCGTGCCCAGCCTATCGGTCTCGAGGCCCATTCTGATGAAGATCGAGATGGCGTCCGGCGTCAAGTTGAACACGTCGTCGAGCGCCACCACGGCGAACAGATCCTTGTCCCTCATCTGCTCCAGGAATACATTAACCAGCTCATCTCTGCTGAGCCCCCTCTTGGGCACCACTATGCCTAGCTGCTGCGCTAGACTGCTCACTATCGCCGTGAAGGTCCTGTTGATAAAACAAGAAACGTAGGCGAACTTGACGGGCGGCTTCACCGAGCCTCCAAAAGACCTCAACGTTACGGTCTTGCCGCTCCCCTGTCTGCCCACTAAGACCGCTCTGGGGTAGAAGGAGCCGGGCCTGTCAAGGAAATTGCGCATATATGCAGATAGTTGCCTCAGCTGCTCCTCTCTATGCGGCAGGCTCGGCGGTATGAAGTCGGGGCTGAAGGCCTCGCCCCTGACTATGATCCTCATCAATCAGTGTTGTTGCCGGGATTAATAAAAATTTCAGATAACTACTCTCATAATGAAACTACTAAATTAAAAGTTTTGATGATCTCTGTAGTCGCCATCTAGGCATGGAATAGATCCAGCCCAAGAAGACATAGGCCCCATCGACGTCCTCGGCCCCGGGGACGGCCCACGGGCGCTTCCCAACGGCTAAAAAATCTGCGCAGCCTCCATAGCCCTTACGCCCATAGGCAACTGGCTTCTTAGTTCCGGCGGGGTCTCACGGCAGCCCTCCTGTACAGAGCTGGCCCTCTAGCTGATTGTTTTTAAAGCGGGAGTTGGCCCAGCCGTGAAGACTAGGTTTGAAGAGGAGTATGATAGATCCTAGGTATGGCATGAGGTGCGGTCCGGATGCCTGTTTCGCCTCGTTTATTGTGAGGTCGGACAGGCCGCTGGACAAGGGTATGCTCGCCTCGATCGGACGCCGCGCGCTGGTGGTGGCCGTGAGGCCCGAGTCGGTTAAGGACTGGAGATATCTGCTCCAAGCCATGGCCTACGCATACACGTATAAAAAACCGGCGCGAGATTGGCGTATATCGGTTCTGATGTACCTAACCAACAGCGACGACATAGACGAGGCGCTCGCGGCTGCGTCGCCCGTAGGGAGCGAGGAGTACGTCGTGGCTGTATATGGGGAGCCGAGCGAAGTCGTTGAGGAAATAGCCGAGTTGCCCCGCGGAGAGCCGTTCTATCCAGAGGACGTCTACGACCCCTGGCTCATAACTCGCTACGCCCTAAAGAGGCTGTCATGATACATTCCACGACGTTGTTGCTGGCCCTGGCGGCCTTGTTGATCGTGCTCGGCGTATTGGGCATAATACCGTTGGCTCTCGGCGCGATCTCCGCCTCTGTATTTATAGCGATATATGTCTGGGCCCTATATACGAGGATAAGATTTAAGCCCCCTCCGCCTAGACCGACCACGCCCCTCGGGGAGAAGGCCGTGGTCGTCGAGGAGCTTAGGCCTGAGGGCATGGTGAAAATCGGAGGAGTGTACTGGAAGGCTTTATGCGAGGACTGTCGAGCGGAGGTGGGCGAGGCCGTCGTCGTGGTGGACTACAGAGACGGCGTCCTCGTGGTGAGGAGATGTTCTACGCAATAGCTCTGGCGCTCGCGCTCATTATATCGCTCCACATGTTGTGGCCCCATCTAACCGGCAGAGGGGCCGGCTACGGCACGTCTAGCCTGAAGGCCGCCGGGAGGGCGTTGGCGCTGGTCGACGTAAGGGGCAAGCTGTTCTACGAGTTGGGATGCGGCTACGGGGCTGTCTTGACGCTTGCGTCCAAGGCCGGAGCTAGGGTGGTGGGCGTCGAGATAGATCCCATAAGGGCGTTGATATGCAAGCTGAGATGTCCAAAATGCCGCATCATATGGGGCGATATGTTCAAGGTGCCCCTAAAAGACGCGGATGTAGTGTATATATTCCAGTGGCCTTCGGTAAACGAAAAACTCGCGGCCAAGTTCAACAAGGAGCTCAGGAGGGACGCCCTAGTGGTTTCCTACTATTGGGAGGTCCCCAACATGGAGCTGGTCGCTAGAGACGATGAAGTAAAAATATACATATATAGAATTAAAACTTTATAAATATATAGTTGCCTACTCTCTTCATTTTGGCGTATGTCCGAGGAGGCGCCGCAGTTGAGACCTCGTCGTAGAGCTCAATCCTCTTTATCGTGGCCTTGAAGTATCTCATGGAGAGACACCTATCGAGGGCGGACCCATCGCTGAATTTGGCATAAAACACCCCGGGGCTCACGGGTTCGCAGAACACCTCAACGTCCCCCTGCCCGTATAGACAGTCGCAGAGATCCCGTGCCGCTACGCCTTCCCTTCCGCCCGTCGTGGTCGCGAGGATGACGGCCATAAAACTTTATATTGTGGGATTTTTAGCGGCTAATGGCGTCGGGGTGGTAAAAACTCCCCTCTCGGAACTACCCAGCCCGAAATCCTTGGCGCGGCGTCTGTATAGATCCCGCGAGGGCTTCGTGGCGCTTCTAGAGTCGGGCCCTGGCTTCCCCGACAGATCTAGATACACTATAGTCGCGTGGGGCGTGAAGAGACGCCTATCGACTTCGTCGAATTCCTACGAGGAGCTACAGAGGGTATATAGAGGCTTGGAGCCGTCCGGAGGGCCTTTCGGGGGCGAGATCTCGATAGGCTTCATCTCGTATGATGTGGTGGTTGAGATAGAGCCGACATTGGCCAAATACGTGGATGTCGATAGGGACTTCCCGAGGGCGCTCTTCATAGTGCCCGAGAACGTGGTGATTTACGACAATCTGCTCAAGAGGGCCTATGTGGCCGGCGGGCTGCCGAACGCCGCTGGGGCCGAGGCCGAGCCCGAAGAGCGGCCGAGGATCGGCAAGATCCTGTATAAAACCGACGACGCCTCGTACAAGGCCGCCGTCTCCGAGGCCTTGAGGCGGATAAGGGATGGAGAGATATTCCAGGTGGTGCTGTCCAGACGCGAGGTCTTCGAGATCTCGGGGGACCTCTTCTCCATATATGAGAGGCTGACCTCAATAAACCCATCTCCGTATATGTTCTTCTTTAAGTACGGCGATATGGCCCTAATAGGCACCTCGCCTGAGCTGTTGGTCAGGGTGGAGGGCGACGTCGTGGAGACCCACCCGATAGCGGGCACCAGGCCCAGAGGGGCTGACGACAGGGAGGACTTAAGGCTTGAGGACGATATGCTCTCCGACGAGAAGGAGCTCGCCGAGCATATGATGTTGGTAGATCTAGCTCGGAACGATGTGGGCAGAATCAGCAGATTCGGCACAGTGAAGGTGCAGGAGCTCATGGCCGTGGAGAAGTACAGCCACGTTCAGCACATAGTCTCGAGGGTGGCCGGCGTCCTGGATCCCCGGAACAATATAATCGACGCGATTTGGGCGCTTCATCCGGCCGGCACGGTCTCGGGCGCCCCTAAGGTGAGGGCCATGGAAATCATAGGAGAGCTGGAGGACATGCCCAGAGGCCCGTATGCCGGCGGCTTCGGCCTCTTGACGCCCAAGGGCGGAGAGTTGGCGATAATAATAAGGACTCTGGCTATCAAGGGAGACGTGGCCAGGATACAGGCAGGCGCAGGCATAGTCTACGACTCAACTCCTGACAGAGAATATAAAGAGACTGAGTACAAACTAGCCCATCTGAGGGCGGTATGGACTTGACATTAATAATAGACAACTACGACTCATTTACATACAACATAGCTCAGTATGTGGGGGAGCTGGGCTCGCGGCCTTTGGTGATCAGAAACGACGAGATAACGCCCTCAGCCGTGGAGCGCATCAGGCCAGACCGGATAATAATCTCGCCGGGGCCTGGACATCCCGAGAACCCCCGCGATGTAGGCATATCAAGGGAAATAGTGAGGCTGTTCGCACCGAGGATACCCATCCTGGGCATATGTCTGGGGCATCAGATAATAGGTTCTGTCTTCGGCGCGAAGATAAGGCACGCCAGAACCATAAAACACGGCAAGACGAGCTACATCAAGCACATGGGGGGCCCCCTCTACGTAGGCGTCCCCGAGGTGTTCAGAGGGATGAGGTACCACAGCTTGGTCGTCGACGAGGTGCCAGGATCTCTGGTCGTGGAGGCCGTGGCGCTGGACGACGGGGAGTTGATGGGCTTGAGACATGTGGAATACAACGCGTTCGGGGTGCAGTTCCATCCCGAGTCGATAGGCACGGAGTACGGCAAGAGGATCATCAAGAATTTCCTAGACAGGGCATGAGCTTCCTGGAGGAGGTCCGTAGATCCTTGAGGTATAGGGCCGAGAGACCGCCGCCCAGAGAAGCCCCGGTCGAGGACTTCAGGAAGGCCCTAGGCGATTTCGGCATAATAGCCGAGTACAAGAGGGCGTCGCCGAGCGGCGTGATAAGGGCGGATCTGCCTCCGTGGAGCTACTTCGAGGAGCTTTCGCACTACGTGGACGCGTTCTCCGTGCTCACTGAGCCGTTCTGGTTCATGGGGGATCTCCGCTTCATCCCCATAGCGAAGAAGTTCAAGCCGGTTCTGGCCAAGGACTTCGTCTTGAGCAGACAGCAGATAGACGTGTTTTTCGGCTACGGCGCAGACGCCGTGTTGATAATATCGGAGTTTGCCCTAGAGAGGACGGTGGAGCTCGCCGAGTACGTCAAAAAGCTCGGCATGACGCCGTTGATAGAGGTGGGCGATGCGAAGACCGCGCTCGAGGTGCTCGAGTATGGGGATTTCTTGTTGGGCATAAACTCCCGCGACCTCAACACGCTCGAGGTCTCCATCGAGAGGGCTCTAGGCGTCGCGGAGGCGGTGGCCGGCAGAGCCGACTTCATAATAGAGAGCGGCATCAATAAGCCCGATTACGTGGAGATGGCTTGCAGGAAGGGAGCCCGTGGAGTTCTGGTGGGCACCGCCTTGATGAGGGAGCCGGGCTTAGCCAAGGCCTTAAGAGAGGCCGTGAAAAAATGCTAGATAGTCTTTAGGATCTCCTCCAACCTCTGCCTCAACTCCGCAAGCGTTTTCCTGCAGTCGGCCAGCTGAGACTGTAGTTCTGCCGCCTTCTCGCTGGAGATGAACCACTCGATGGTAGGCTCACCAAACGTCAGCTTGCCGCCGTCGACTCTAGCCTCCACGGTTATCCTAATTATATCAAGCTTCCCCACGCCCATCTTGATCAGCCTATCGTAGATGGACCTGTTAAGTTCGGCGACGGCCCTCAAGACCTCTTCTTGCTTCACAGCGTTCCTGAAGGCCGCGAAGACGGCGCGCCTCAGCTTATCCGCGTATCTGGCCGCTATTATTACGCCGGTTCTAATTTCCACGGAGTTCACTCCCTTTACGAAGACGCCGCCGTACAGCGCCGACTGCTCCTCGGCTTTCTCGAGGTCTCTTTCTACGTTTTCAATAGGTCTCCAGCTCATATAGATAATCTATTTGTTAATATATTTTTCTTAACCGTTAAAAAGAGCGGCTGTATTTGAGCCATGGCGAGGATGGTGGTCAGCCTATCGGTTACCCCTCTGGGCACAGGATCAACGCACTTGTCGGCATACGTAAGGGCGGCCGCCGAGACTCTGGACGAGATGGGAGTTAAGCACAAGACGGGCGCCGGCTTCACAGACATCGAGCTGGACGACTACTCTACGCTTGCGGAGATACTCAGAAGGATAGAGGATAGGCTGGCCTCTATGGGGGTCAAACGTGTGGACTTCATCATAAAGATCGATAGGAGGATGGACGAGGAACTCACCATAGAGGGCAAGATATCGAAGGTAGAAAGGCGCTAGTCGCGGCTATGAAGAAGACTCTGCTGAGCTCCAGCAGGTAGCCGAGGACGTCGCCATTGGCGCCGCCCAGATGTTTATACGCTATATAGTAGGCCAACGCCGATAGAGCCAGCGCCAGCGAGGAGGCGGGATACACCACTAAGGCCAGGGCGAGGGCGGGCATGGCGAGGGGCCATCTGCTCTTCACAGAGCTTATGAAGGCCGAGCCCAAGCCCTCCTTGAAGGGCTTCGAGAAGGCCGCGAGAACGACCACTAGGGATTTAGAGAAGATCTCGCCTAGGAGCAATTGCCACGGGCTCCTCAAGTAGTCGACTGCCAACGCTATAGAGGCAACTACGGCGAATATCCCTGCGGTGCCTCTGCGGGGATCCTCCAGCGCTGCCCTAGCCCTTTCTCTATCTCTGACCATCAGGGCATCTGCGGTGTCCGCGAGGCCGTCGAGATGGTTGAGCCCGGTCAACAGAAGCAGGATTAGATAGGCCGGGAGAGGGCCTAGGCCTATCAACGCAAGCGCCGACAAGCCGCCGAGGAGGGGCGCCACCGTGTACGGTAGCGCCCAGGCGCAGGAGAAGTCGAGCTCGGCCCCGACGGGCAGTATGGCGAAGAAACCCAGGAGGGCCCTCAAGCACCGCATAGGGCCTTGATCAGCACTTCGTTGTCTTCCCTTCTCTTTATCGAGACGCGGGAATAGCCCGGCATGCCGAGATCGTCGAGGGGTCTTATCTTCACGGCGCTGGTCCAGCCCTTGATCACGAAGAAATGTAGGCGCGATTTAATCACCTCGACGCACCTCGATAGAGCTTCCTGGACCCTGGGCCCCTCGGAGGCCACATACCTACGCGTGGACTCCCTATGGCGCCTTAAGGTCTCGGCGCCGATGTTGTATATGGCGTAATCCGCCAACGCGTTGATCCGCCACGGCGACTTTACATCCTGCCTCACGCGTCCCAGTGCGGCCCCCAGCCTAAGGCCGGGGATTGCGAATATCTTCCCATAGGATTTGACCACCGGCACGTCAGGCGCCGCGGTCTCCTCATCGACGAAGTCTAGGAAGGACTCATCCACCAATATCTGCGCGCCGCGGCCTTTCAAGATCCTATGAAGCTCTAGGATCTCATCGCGTCCCATGACGGAGCCGGTGGGGTTGTTGGGGTTGCATATAAGCAGCAGATCTCCCGATGTGGCAAGCCCCACGAGCTCGTCTAGGCGTCCCCTTACGACCTCCAGTCCCAACAAGCCGGCTATGCGGACATAGTCGCTGTACGTGGGCCAGGGTAGCAACAACCTCTTGGGCCTCAACGCAGATACCATGGTCATCAACGCCTCCGTGGCTCCGTTGAAAAGAGCGACCTCGACGCCCTCGTATCGTTCCAGAACCTCCTCGGCCAAATTCGCGGGAAACCTCAAATAGACCCCTCTTTCGGCCGCCGCGAGGACTAGCTCAGGGAGGCCCGGCGGAGGGCCTATTGGGTTTAAATTGTCGCTGAAATCCAACACCTCGGGCTCAGCCCACGAAGTGCCTCCGTGCACTCGCGAGTAGATCTGTAATTTTAAGGGCTTAGCCGTATCCGAATAGGTTGGCTAGATAGCTTTGTTCCCAGTTGTCCTTGGCCGCTGTATAGTCCCTCTTAGGCTCAGGGTCCTTGCTCGGCTTCGGAGGCTGGCTTGTGAAGTCCAGGCCGAATCTGACGGATAGGCTCTCCAGCCTGCCCTCGGGGTTGCCAACGTAGGCCCACCCGACGAACGCGTATTGGACGGACGACCTGTAGGAGGACCCCTCCATCTCCAGTATCTTGTTGGCGGCGAACAACGCGCTCTCGAACGCTATCTCTTGATTCTTTGGAAACGGAAGACCCGCCGCATCGCCCACGGCCAACACGTCGTCATATTTGGGATGTCTGAGGTCCTGCGGGCTCCTCACGTCGACCCAGGTCTTGCCCAGCCCGGCCTCCTCGACGAGCTTAGGCGCTCTATTGGGCTCCAGAAGAGCAAGAACGTCGTACCTATAGCGCTCTCCAGACTTGGTGACCACCTCGCTGTCGCCTATCTCGACGACCTCTTGGCTCGTCACGAGCTCTATCCCTTGCCGCGAATATATCTGGGAGACCACGTCGGCTATTACCGGCGGCTGCGTCTTGTCGTTGGCATCTATGTGGATTATCCTAAACCTATCGCGCACGCCTCTATGGCGTAGGACAGAGTCTATGAGCAACGCCGTCTCGGTAGGCGCCGGGGCGCAACGATAGGGGGCCTTGGGCGCATATACGACGATGGTGCCCCTTTCGGCGCTCCAGATCTTGTTCCTAAGCAGATGCGCGCGGCCAGGGTCGTAGACGTTTAGCACGTTTCGCCTATATTTGTCGTAGCCGGTTATGCCAGAGCCGTCGAGCACCACGCCGGGCGCCAAGACTAGGTAGTCGTAGGAGAGCTCGCCCATCCCGCCGTCGGATGTATAGCCGCCGACGTACCTCACCTTCCTATTAGCTGGGTCGATGGAGAACGCGGTGCCCACCACGACCCTCACGCCTCTTCTCATCGCCTCCTCGTACCCCCTCACAATTCTGTCCAGCGTCTGCTCCTTGGTCAGCAGCAGAGGCCTGCTAGGGCCTGAGACGTAATGTGGATTCTGGGTCACGACGAATATCTCGGCGCCAATTTTCCCAGATATCAACGTGTTGGCAACCGCCATCCCCCCTATTCCACCTCCGACTATTACTACCTTCTTCATGGAACTGGATACGATTTTTATTTTTAAATTTTCATCCATAATAATAAATATTATATTAATATATTCTATTTCTATTTTAGAGTTATTTATGTTAAAACAATATTAGTTATCTCTTATTTATTTAATATTTCGTATATCAAAAAAGATGCCTCAGCGCCCACCTCGGTGGCCGCGCCAGCGTAGTGGGCATCCCCCGGAGGCGCTGCGACAAGTACGGCGTCCGACACGGTGCCTAGAGACGGCTTCCCGCCGCAGAGGCCGCGGGCTGTCAGCGTCGCCGCCTTGGCCTCAGCGGCAGTCCTGTAGAGGTCTAGGAGCCCTCGACTAGAGAGAGCTGTTTTGGACACGACCAAGATATTGACTGTGTGCGCTCCTCCAGTGGGCCTATCGCCTATACACGCCGGGTTGGCCAAGCCTACCGTGGCGTATAGCTCCACCAGCCGGCCCTCGACGTGTCTCATCGACGATATATCTACTGCTGTGAAGAATATTGCCGCCCTATTAGTTATGCCCAAACCCTCCAGGAGGGCCCGTGCGTAGAGCTCGAAATCCTCTACATATCTATCTACCTGCTTAAAGACGACGTACCTCACTCTGCCGAAGCCTCCGAGGACTACGTTGCCTAAGGCGGATAGATCGCGGCCGAGATCCAGCACGAAGAGCGTCAAGGCCTAACCAGCTCCTCGTATTCGCGTTCAACCAGCTCGAGCACCGGCAAGCCGCGGAGAGAGGCTATATACAACGCGCCGCCCATGGCCACGCCCTCCTTGACGTAGCCCCTGTCGTAGTACCTAAGACCTGGAAAACGCGACGAGGAGAACGACGTTCTAGTCACCTTGATGTTAGTAACGCCGATCTCCCTCGCAAGGCCTAGAAAGTCGGCGGACCTGTCGTCGACTATCCACCCGGTAGTGGCGACGGCCACCTTGCCCAGATCGCCGCCGAGCGACTTAATGATTGCCGCTACGGCGAGCATCTGGGTACCGCCGGCGAGCACAGGCGCGCCTCCGGCATCCAATACGCCGAGGGCGATGGCGGCGACGCCCACATGGACAGGATCGCCCACCTCCGCCAGAGCCTTGACAGGATCGTCTAGGCGTCCAGCCCTCGCCAAGCCCTCTCTAACCACAGCGGCTTTGAGCCCTCTCGGATTGTTGGGGCTGGCCGATGAGGTCTTGCCCCAAGCATCGTAGCCCAGCGCGACTAGGATAGCCATGGCTGTGGTGGTGCCGCCCGGTATAGATTCCCCTATGAAGACGTCGCCGGCCTTGGCCAACTCGCGGCCGAGCGTCCTCCCATTCTCTAGGATGTTCTCGACCGTCGATTCCGAAAGCGCTGGCCCTCTCCTGAAGTCTCCGCCGGGCTCTCCTCCGAGATCTATATAGGGCACCCTAGGCCTCACCCTCCCGCCTGCGAAGGCCACCAGCTTCGGCACATCGCGAGTAAGCGCTCTCGTCACCACGGCTGGCGTCGGTATCCCGTCGGGCGTCACAGGTATGCCGGGTATGCTCCTGGGCCGGCCCGTAAGTAGATACTCAACATCGGCGGCCGGCGTGTAGTGGGTGAGCTCGGGCGAAGCCCCCGCGATGGTTATGCCCGGTATTAGGGAGATGTCGGTAGTACCCGCCACGACGACGATCACGGGTCTCATAATAGGGATAAATAGCCCATATATTAAATTTACCAGTCCAGGCCCTTGACGCCGACGAGGCCCCTCGAATAATAATGCTTGACGGACCTAACCTCAGATATTAGGTCGGCCGACGCGAGCTCGGCATAGTTGTAGTTCCCGGTCACCACCACGTGGGCCCTCAGTGCCAGGAGCTTTCTGAAGTCCTCAGGCCTTAGGAAGCCCTGCCTCACGGCGTAGTTGAACTCGTCCAACACGATTAGGTCGTAGCTCGGGGCCAGCGCCAGGACTTCCTCGAGGATTTCCCTCGGAGTCTTGTGGTCCTCTAGGTATAACGTCCTGACCCCCAGCCTCCTCAACGCCTTGTATTCGCCCACGTAGTCGTCGAGATACCTAGGCGTCTTCATGAGAAATGCGGCGAGTACCCTCATGTCGTGACCCCAGGCCCTTAAAGATAGGCCCAGTGCGGCCGTGGTCTTGCCCTTCCCGTCGCCCGTATAGGCGAGGATCACGGGCCCTCTTTCCCCCATTTATATTAATAGCGAAGGACCGCCGCGGCGGGCTCGCCCTGCCTCGCGATTTCGGCTAGAGGTGGTCGCACTTTGTCGGCCTTACGCCGGCCAGGAAGTCCACGTCCACCTCGACGTGGCTCAGCTCCGATACGTGCACATCGTTGTAATAATGGCGGGTGGCCCGCACGCCGAGTCTGGCGCCGCGCGAGGCCGCGGAAATTACGGCCAGCTTGGACACCTCGTTGCCGGCGCCGTCACGCACGTCGATGCGGGAGTAGTCGAGGGGGATCACGGGGACCGGCAACCCGCGCTCAGCCAGGGCGCTGAGTCGGTGATGTCCATCCAGCACAGTACATGTCCAGGCGTCGACGGCTATGGGCCTCACCCTACTGCCCAGCGCGGGCACGGCCTCCACGCCCTCATGGGGCAAGAGGGAGCTGGGGTCGACGAACATGGGGTATGTGGGGCCGGCGCAGTTGGCCAGAGCCATCCAGTCCTCACGCGCGTCTACGTCCCTCAGGTCGGGCATATATACGTCGACCCATCTCGTCGTGTCGCCATCGGGGAGCCAGGTAAGGCCCACATAACCTCCCTCGCCCACGGCCGTGGACATGACAGGCCTGGAGATCAGTCTGGCCACGTGTCCTGGCGCCAGGAACGGCAGATCGCAGGCGGCCACCACCGCGGGGACATATGCGAGCAGCTCGGAGAAATCCGGCTCATACCCGCGACCCTCGGTGTAGACCACCTCCATGCCCCACAGCCTGGCCAACCACGCAATAGGTCCATGCAACTTGGTTGTGGCCACCACCAAGCGGGACGAAAAAAGCTGCAGCGCGGCCGCCACTCTCAAGATCATGGGGACGCCGCAGACTGGCCTCAAGCACTTGAAGGGGTCGCCGAACCTCACGCCTCGTCCGCCAGCTAATATCACGCCGGCGATATCGCCCACGGCCCCCCATAGCGCCTCTATTTATCTATAAAGCGCCGGAGCCCGCCCTGAAGGCGGGGTAGCCGTTACGGCGGCCCTGCGATCCGAGATATGGGCTGGGGATATGCCGTTTGGATGCACAACTACGTCCATGCGGCATCTGACGTAGCGTCCGTGGAAAAACTGCGCCTCAAAAGGCCGTCGGCGGGCTCGGGCTGGAGGAGGCCGGCGGCTAGAAGCCAATCGCCGACAGCGCGAAGAATATCGCGAAGAGTATGGCTATCGCCACGACGCCCGGCTTCAGGTCGGCTAATTTGCCCGTAGCCAGCTTCATCAATAAGTAGAATATAAAGCCGAGCCCTATCCCCGCGGTTATGCTGAACGTGAACGGTATCCCTATCATCGTCAAGAAGGCGGGGACGGTCTCCGTGTAGTCTTCCATGACGGCCAGCTTTCCGGCTAGGCTGAGAAACAACAGCCCGACCAGCACCAACACGCCGCCGGTCGCGAAGCCGGGGACCACTGTGAAGACGGGGGCAAGCGTCGCTGATGCGAAGAAGAGGAGGGACACCACGAGGGCGGTCAGGCCGGTGCGACCGCCTTGCTCTATACCCGTAGCGCTCTCGATATATATAACAGTGGTAGACGTGCCGAAAAACGGCGCCACTATGGAGGCGAAAGAGTCCGTCACGAGGGCCCTGTTTATATTGACTATTTTGCCGTCCTTGACCAACCCGGCCCTCATGGCCAAGCCGGTTATGGTGCCTAAGCCGTCGAAGAAGTCGACCAGGAAGAGCGAGAACGCTATGGGGAAGCCGAGGCCGAAGAGCGCGAAGTAGAGGTAGAAGGAGCGGGGCAGGTCGTTGGCGATAGATGTGGTGAGGGAGGGCGTAAGCGCCCACGAGGGCGGCGGCTTGACGAGCCCCAACGCGGCTCCCGCCAGGGTTGTCGCTATGATGGCTATGAGGAACGCGCCCGGCGTCTTCCTCGAGAGGAGCGCCGCCGCCACGAGCGCGCTCGCTATGCCGAGATAGAGGCCTAGGGTTGAGAACGCCGACCAGTTTATTGATATGGGGGTCCCCGTACCGGCCGTGACGAGGCCCATGTCGGCCATGCCTATTAGGGATATGAAGAGGCCTATGCCGATAGATGTGCCTATCCTGATGGACTCCGGCACCGAGTTTATTATGAATTCCCTGATGCCTCCTAGCGAGAATATGAGGAATAGAATTCCGTTGAAGAAGACCGACACGAGCGCCAGGTAGACCGCCAAGAGCGGCGCCTCGGAGGCAGGGGCCAGCTGTTTAGACAGCAAGGCCGCCGTGAAGGCCGGCATCACGGTGAAGCCTATGAAGGCGTTTTCGCCCATACCGGGAGCCAGGGCGAAGGGCAGACGCGCGTAGAGAGCCATGACCAGAGTCGCGAAGCCCGCCGCAAGCGCTGTGGCTATGGTGAATCCGAGCCTTACGCTCTCTATAAGAGGTCCGTACGTCGGCGAAGACTCCAGTTGGCCGAGGGGCACGTGTAGCGCGTTGCTGAGAGCCAGCTCGAAGCCGCCTGTCAATATGCTGGGGTTGACGAACAGTATGTAGGCCATGGCCAGAAATGTCGTCAGGCCCGCGATTACCTCCCTCCTGGCCGTAGACCCGCGTTCCGAAATCTGGAAGAACCCGTCTAGGTTCATGGCAGGGGTAATAAGCAATTATTTAAATTTATCGCAGAGGTTGCCGTAACTTCGCGGTTAGTTTTAAGCAAGATATTAATTCAGATACCCCAGCGAGCGATCACAAGTCACCTGGCATGACTCTCCTCATCGTATATATACTGGGTAGTGCTATAAATCCATGCCCCAGCCCCTGGACGCTACGCCGGCTGGTGGAGTCTACATGGCTGTGAGGAGCAATACGCGCGCCGACGGCGCGGGATGAGCCGCGACCTTCTGTTGTTGGCGGTGGCGATAGTCGCCATATCGAGCGCCTCTATCTTGATCAGGCTGACCGAGGCAGACCCCATAGCTATAACGTTCTGGAGGCTCGCCATAGCTACTGTCATAACTACCGCAGTGGCCGAGGCCTCTGGGAGGGGCGTGAAGGTAGGCGCGTGGTGGCCGGCGGCTGCGGCGGCGGGCGCCCTGCTGGCTGTACACTTCACAACGTGGATAGCCTCCCTTTTCTACACCACGATAGCGATAAGCACCACCTTGGTGAATCTGCATCCGCTCGCCATGTTGGCCATAAGCAAATACGGCCTGTCGGAAAGGATCAGCAGAAGGACCGCGGCGGGGGTCGTCTCGTCGGTGGCGGGCAGCCTTCTGATGTTCTCGGCGGCGGCCGACCTAGGCGGCGCCAATCTCCTCGGCGCATTCCTGGCGCTTATAGGCGCGTTGGCCTTCGCGGGCTATCTGGCCGTGGGCCGGCTGGTGAGGGCTAGGGCGGACACCCTGAGCTATACGGCGGTCGCCTACGGCTTCGCGGCTCTGTTCGCGCTGGCGGCCTCGCTGGGCCTGGGCGCCAAGTTGCTGGGGTATTCCCTAGAGGTGTATGTGCTCTTCGCGGCCATAGCGGTTATTCCCATGTTGCTGGGCCACAGCGTGTTCAACTACCTGCTGGGCAAATATAGGGCCATAACGGTGGCCGTAAGCGCCCTGGGGGAGCCCGTGGGCGCAACCCTCCTCGCGGTGCCCATATTCGGCCAGATACCCCAGCCGAACGTAGTTCTTGGCATGGCCTTGATACTCGCCGGCGTGGCCGCCGTATCCCTAGAGGAGGTTCAGCCCAGGAACCCTCTGGCCCGCGCCTCGGCCAACACGTAGGACTGGGAGGGGGTAAAGGGCGGAAGCCCCTCGGCTCGGTCGGCCTTTATGCCCAACGCGTCCAGGGCGGCGTCCACCTTGTCCACTATCTGGCGGCCTAGGAGCGACTCGGCCCTCCTTCTATCGTAGAAACGTATGTCGAACTCGAGCTCCTTGAGGTACGCCGGAAGGGCCCTCAACAGCTCGTCCAGCTCTCCGCGTCTATGGAGAGTCGAGATGTAGGGCGCGTCCAGAAGCGTCGGAGGCAGACCTGCGGCGTACCAAGCCGCGGTGTATACTATCGCGCGCGGCACGTTCACGACTCCGCCGTCCGCCATTATGGATCTGCCGTATATGCGCCACGAGACTCTATCCCTCGTCGAGGGGATCAAGGAGGCCAGCTCCGCAATCTTGTCGGCGTATTTAAGGACGAGCGCTCTGTAGATCTCGGAGGCCTCTTTAACCGCGCGCGAGGCCCAAGACCTGTCGAGCGAGGGGCCGCGGCCTGCCGCCGCGAGCAACGTCTCCCTGACCGATAGGTACTGTTGGTACGGCACGTCGTATCTCACAGCGGACTGTATCGTGGCCGTGCGGAAGCCCGAGTACTGCGATGCCTCCGCGGGGGCGAGAGCTGGGCTGTTCAAGCCGCCTCTGAACGGCGGAGAGCCCATGCCGAGTATCGGCGCCACCTCGTGGTCCAGCTCGGAGTTCAGTCTGCCTATCTCCATGAGGGCCACGCGGAGCGCCAGGGCTGAGGCTATATGGCCGTTCACGACCGCCGAGTCGCTCTTGCCCAAGAAGACTCTGACCTGCTCGAGAAACACGCCGCGCCTTATGTATTCCTGGACGACCGCCTTCACGAATTCCGCGATTCTGAGATGTTTGGCCGCGTCTTCGATCAGAGGCACGAGCTGTATCTCAGCCCTGCCGGAATACGCCATAGCCTTTCTCGCGAGCATATCGATGGCCAGCTCGACGTCCCCCGGGCTTTCCGACATCGGCAATACTATCCAGCGCACCGCATGGGTCCCCGCCTCCTTGAGCGCCCTTAGGTCTGCCAGTACGGCGGCCTCCATGGCCAACATGCTCCTCTCGAAATCCTCGAGCGACGGGTTGGGTATTCTTGGGGTCACAAAGAAGCGCTCGCCCAAGGGGATCCCCGACTTGAGGGCCCTCAGGACTATATCGCGGGGCTGTATATACGGCGTGCCCTTGCCCTCGAAGTCGGACATGACCTCATCGCAGCCGTATATGGAGTAGGCTGCGACGGCCTCATCCACCTCCTCCTCGGCCGTGACCTTAATGGTTGAGTCGGGATGTTGGGTGCACATAAGGCGCGGTAGATACATCGAAGGCCTGCGGCGCCTGCCATATATCGATTACCGCGAACGAAAGCCACGCTACCCGGGCCAGCCATGCCAAAAAATACATATATCTGCGTTGAAACTAAGTACTATATACCTAAATAGCCTAAGGCCTTTGAAAAAGGAGGCCGTATTCTCGGGAGACGCAGGCCGTCTCGGGCTGTGCGGTCTCGCTAGTCGGCTTGCCGTTCTTGAGGCGGGGCGGATATCTTGGCTTGGGGAAAACGCCTGTTTATCTCGTCTATGAGGAACTGCCTCACCCTGGCCACTAGGTCTCTCGCCTTGTCGCAGCTCTCCGCGCTGCCGTAGATATGTATCTCCTCCAGCGGAGCGCCGACCTCGTGGCCCTTCGGATGGCTCTTGACGTAGATCCTCTCATCTATCTTCAACGCATCTCTCAACACAGGCGAAAGATCGGCCTCCGGCACGCCGACAAGACGGAAGGAATCCTCGGCGAAACAGAGACGCGGCCCCCTGGTCCTCAACAGAGGCTCCACTTGCTCCTCGAATATCGCCTCCATCTCCTTGGGGACCCCCGGAAGCACCACCAAGATCCTTCCCTCTTGCTCCGCCCATATCCCGGGGGCTACGCCCACAGAGTTGTAGAGAGGCTTGGCTCCCCTGGGTATATACGCCATCTTTAGACGCTCTGGGGTAACCTGGTAGCCTCTCTGCCGATACTTCTCCAACACCCACTCCTTGGCGACCTCGTCTACGGCTACGTCTACTCCGAGCGCCTTGGCGACGGCCAAATTGGTTATGTCGTCGGGCGTCGGCCCAAGCCCGCCAGTGGACACCACCAGATCGGCTCTCGACAAGGCCTCGCGAAACATTGCGACTATTTCAGCCTCTTCGTCGGGCACGACCACTATCCTCCTTACTTGATAGCCCAGATAGGTCAATTTCCGGGCGAGCCACGCGGCGTTTGTATTGACGACTCTGCCTATCAGGAGCTCGTTCCCAATCGATATTATCCACGCAGATGGCACACACTGGACTCGTCCATATTTTTAAGGTGAGTTCGCCGTATAGCTATGGAGTTCCCCGACGTGGAGCTCAAGGCCCATACGGGCGAGGCGATCAACCCCAGTAGATATGAGAGGGTGGTAGTCTATTTCTTCCCCAAGGCGTTTACGTCGGGCTGCACAAGGGAGGCCATTAGGTTCAACGAGATTTACGACGAGTTCAAGGCGATAGGCTTCGAGGTCCTTGGCGTGTCGGTAGACGGCGTGGAAACCTTGAGGAAGTTCGCCGAGAAGTACGGGTTGAGGTTTAAGTTGCTCAGCGACGAGGGCGGGGCGCTCGCCCGGAGGCTGGGCATCTTGAGGCCTACGGGCACCGCCGAGAGGGTGACCTACGTGCTCAAGTCCGGGTCCGTGGTGGAGGTGCTGCGAGGGCTCAAGAGCGCCGATCAACACGCCGATAAAGCTTTAGAGATAGCCAGGAGGATCTGACGGTGATGTCACCACGCAGGCCAGAGATAGGTGATCTGTGACCTGCCGGCTGATCACCCGAAGAGCTCGAAGAACCTGTCCCTGAGGTAGGGCGCGTCTAGCGCCACAGATCCGCCGACCACTAGATGCCGCTCCCGGGGGACCACCTCCCCTATTATGGAGGCCTCTATCCCCGCGCCCTCCAGACGGCGCAACGCCTCGTCTGCGCGGTCCCTTGGGATCGCGGCGAGCAAGGCGCCGGAGCTCAACGTGGCGAGCGGGTCCAGCCCCACAGCGGAGCACAGCAGAGCGGCCTCCCGATGGACTCTGACCGAGCCGGGGTCGATCCTTATGGTGGTGCCCGAGGCGTAGGCCATCTCGGCGAGGCCCGCCAGGACGCCGCCCTCTGTGGGGTCGTGCATGGCGTCGGCTAGATCGGCTATGGCGAGGGCGTCCCTCACAACGGATACATGCCTTACGAACCCGGCCGCCCGCTCCAAGACGTCCTCAGCGATTCCCAGAGCCTTGAGCCTATCTCTGAAATCTGAGGCGAGTATCGCGGCGGCCTCCATGGCGGCGCTCTTCGTCATAATTACGAGATCGCCCGGCTTGGCCCCGCCCGTCGCCACGTACCTATCGCCTTCGCCCACGGCCGTCATGACCACCAGAGGCCTCGCGACCGCCGTGGTGACCTCTGTGTGGCCTCCCACGATAGAGGCGCCCAGCTCCCGCGCCGCCGCGTCCATCTGTCTAGTTATCTTGTCCAAAACCCCCTCGTCGGAGTCCGGCGGCAGAAATATGGCCGGCAACAGCCACCTGGGCCTTATGCCCCGCGTCGCCAAGTCGTTAGACACCACGTGTACGGCCAGCCACCCCAACAGCTCCACGGAGCCCGATATTGGGTCCGTATGCGCCGCTATGTAGGGGCCCCCGGTCTTAATCACGGCGGCGTCTTCGCCCAAGCTGGGGCCCAGCAACACCGATGGGTCGTAGGATCCCGTCCTCGACCACACGTACCGCTCCACCACCTCCAGAGGCGGCTTCCCTACCTTCATCGCCCGCCCAAAGTCTTCAGAAGCCCCTCGGCTATCTCGCCCAGGATCCTCTTGCTCTCGGCGTCCAGTTTATCCCAATTCTCCAGCAGGAAGCTGTAGAGGTTTTCAAAGGCCAAGACGGCCTCCTTGATGTAGTCTGAGCCTATGCCCAAATAGCGCCTCCCCTCGTCGGTCAGCTCGTAGAATTTCTTAGGCCCATCTACCTTGGCCACGCGTATGAGCCCCTCGGCCTCCAGCTGGGCCAGCGCCGGGTAGATAGAGCCGGGGGAGGGCCGCCAGAACCCCCACGTCATTCTCTCTATCTCCTCCGCTATCTGCGCCCCCGTGAGTGGACTCCGCGAGGCGAGTATGCGCAGTATTACGTACCTAAGCCCCCGCCTCCTCACAAATATAGGCGGCCCCTCGCCCCACATCCAAGGCCTCCCCCTATGCCAGTGATCCACCTCGAAAACGTTATCGGAAATTTTAAACATTTCGAAAACCGTACGCCGATAGGACCTCGCGGAGGACGTCCTCTCTATTATCCCGCGAGAGGACGACCAGCCGGAACCCCCAGCCCTTGACCACCTCGGCGAACCTCATGTGGACTACGGCCAGGCTGTTGGGCGCCTGGACCAACGCGTCTCTTGCCGTCTCGACGAAGGAGGGGCATTTGGCCTCCATGGGCCCCACCTCGTCCACTATCAACATATCTACGCCGCCCGCGCTGAGCAGAGACTTCATGAATTCGCACGAGCCTAGGTTCACCGCATATTTGCCTACTCTAGGCTCGCCGCGGCCCGCTCTAGCCAAAGACGATCTGCGCCCGTCGGCTAGGCTCAATACGTCGAACCCCAGCCTGACGCCTCTATCCCTCACCTCGACTGTCACGAATCCGCCTACTCTTGCCCCCGAGGCCTTCGCCGCCTCGGCGACCTTCAGCGCGAGGGTGGTCTTGCCCGAGCCTGGCGGGCCTGTGACCGCTATCTTCACGCAAGCTAGGAGGTAGCTCCATAAAAAGGTCAGCCCTTTCACGCCTCTTCACCGCTCGGCCTTGTCCAGCGTCTCCATTTAATAACGGGGGGCTCCGACGATATAAATGATGAGCACAACCTAAAAGCCTGGGGTTGCTGGAGTGGCCAGGGCTGACTATTGTTGCGGCTGTTTGCCGAGCATCTTGAGCAGGGCGAACGCCACCCCGAGGCCTCTCTGGACGTCAGGGTCGTTCAAGGCGCTGAGCAGGCCCCATATGCCCTTCACGGGCTTGGGGTTGGCTATCTGGTCGGGCGACGCGTTTTTGCCCAGCCTCACTACTAGCTCCTGCATGGTCGCCTTCATGTTGAGTATGTCGGGGGTCTCCAGCTTCGACATGGCGCCCAGAGTCCCGTCGACGCCGATAGACAACAGACGGAAGAGCGCTGGGTCTTGGAACAAATAGTGTATCAGCTCCTCGAAGCGGTTGACTACTATCATCATCGCGTCCAGGACGCCTGATCTCTTGAGCTCCAGCAATTGATCTAACAAGCTCTGTAGCTCGTCGGCGTGTTCCGTCAAGGTCTTCAACAGCTCGGCGAGCTTCTGCTCGGCCTGGGGGGATGCTTGGGCGCTCATATCGTTGTCGCCAGCCATGTCTTGTAGAACAAGTCCTTTATTAACTTCCCCAGCGGCGACTTGAGGACGCTGTAGCAGCTCCCCATCCAGGCGGCCTTGTTGTTGGCGAGGTCCAGCTTTATGTCGCAGTTGAACATCATGCCGAACTCGCCGTAGTCCATGGCGCACGTCATGGCGTTTATCTGGGCCGGATCCACTGGCTCCCCCAGGATCTCGCCGGCGACCATGTTGGCGCTGGCCATGGCCGTGAAGTGCACCGGCACGCCCGCTGTGGGCAAGCCTATCGCCGGCATCGAGTGCTCGCCGGGCAGATATACGTCGTCGTACTTGACGCTCCTGCCCGTGAAGACGTTTATGGCGGTCCAGACGCCGTTGGGGAACTGCGCCGTCAAGGGCGTGCCCTCAAAGGGCTTGGGCAATCTTGAGGGAGGCACCACGACGAGCAGGTCGTACTTCACCTTCTCGCTACCGGCGGTCACGGTCTTGGCCTTCTCGTCGACTGGGCCGGGCTGAGTCACCCCGCCTATATATTTTATGTTCTTCGCGGCGAAGGTCTCCTCGGTTATCTTCACGGCCTCCGGCCCCAACGGCTGTATCGGGCGCTGGAACGGGTGTATGAGGGTTATCTCCGTCTTGTCCCTAATGCCCCTCTTCCTGAATATGGCGTCCAGCTGTCCCACTATCTCGAAGGGATATACGCCGCATCTGTACACAGGCTCCGGCGTGTAGACGACGACGCTTCCCCCGTGGAAGTTCGCCAGGGCCTCCTTGAACTTAAGGGCCCCGTCTAGCGTGTAGTTGTGGTTCCCAACGCCCAAGTTGTACGACTTGAAGTCGAAGTCCGTGCCGAGACTGGCGATTAGGTAGTCGTACTGGAACTTCCCTTGCTCCGTCTCGACGGTCCTGTTGTCGGGATCCACCTTCTTGACGGCGGCCTTGACGGTCTTCACGTTCCTGTAGGCGAACCGCGAGAGGGGCAACATGGCTTGTTGGGGCGATATATCGCCGAGGGCTATATTGACGAGGAGCGGCGGGAGCAAGTAATAGTCGGTGTCGCTTACGAGAGTGATCTCGACATCGGCGCGGCCGCGCGTCCTCTCCGCAATCCTCTTAGCCGCGACGACGCCGCCCACTCCGCCGCCTAGGACCAGCACTCTCTTCGGCATATGGAAGACCGTCTGCGGTTATTTAAGTATTTTTGGCCAAAGATTTTTCATCGTTATGAAAGCAAACTGTTCTATTTCGGTTGCTGCGCCTCTGCTTTAACAAACTTAGAGAGCTGATCCGCTATCTTGTTTTTAACCTCATCGAAGTGTTTCGGCAGATCCTCGGGGGCCAGCCCGCGCTGCAAGTATCTAGAGAACCTCCTCTTGTACTCCTCCTCGTTCTCCGACCTAAGTCTCTTGGCGTACTCGGCAACATGGGCGCCGGAGATCCTGTCGCCTTCCGGCAGGATGTCCTCATCGTGGGGCACCTCGAGGCCGGCGTCCAGCGCGCCCTTCAAGACGGCGAATACCCTGGACCGCGGCGTCGGTCTGTGGAGCCCTATATCCAGTATGGCCTTTTCGACGCCTCTAGCCAGGGCCTTGTACCCAAGCGCCAGGCCGAGGAGGTAGGCCGCCGCCGTGTTGTTCTCGTCGCCTTTCCAGCCGAATTTAGCAAGATACCGGGTGTCGAGACCCACCAAGGTCTCGTCTCCCCGAGGCCTGGCTACCACTATCTGCGCTATTATGTGTCTATTGGTCTTCCTGACGACGAGCCTCGGCAGTCTGCTCACGACGAGCTTTCTGCGCTTTCTGTAGTTGGTTACCCCCAACCTGCGCCTCCTCAGCTGGACCTTATATCTGCCGGTCCTCGCCATGTCACCTGACCTTCTCCTTGGCTAGGTTGTGTTCGTTTATGTACGTCTTCAGATGCCTCAGGTCGCGGAAGTAATTGCCCTTGACCATCCTGTAGAGCATGCGCCAGGTCGCTGGGGTTATGACCCCCCTGCGCTTCAACGCGCTTAGGTATCTCCTGAGGGCTCTGACCTTGTTCTTCCAGGCCTCCTCCTCGTCGAGCCTAGGCCCCTTCCTACTGCCGTGGCCCCTTCTGCGCCCCAGCTTCTTCCTGGCGTGCGCCTCCCTCCAGCGGCCTCTGCTTACGCCCTTCTTGTGCTCGGCCCATATGAGCCCCTCGCCTATCAAGGCCTTGACGTCCTCCCTGGTGACGACCTCGGAAACTCTATCTAAGGCCTCGGGCGATATTCTTATCCGGCTCTCGCCGACGCCGAGGATCTCAGCCGCCAGCCTCTTGACGTCGACCATGGCCCCTTACTGCGTCGTCGATTTATCTTTTTCCTCGGCCTGGGCCGCCGCCTGGGTCTGCTGCTCGGCCTTCTCGGCGCGGTCCAAGGCCTCCAACGTCCTCCTGCTGGGGTTCAAGACGTAGAACCCCCGCTCCCTAGCCTTCTTGACTATCTCCAGCCTCTTCCTCAAGCCGACGCCTGCGGCTATCCTCACGGCATGCGTCTTGGGATCCAGCGGGTCTAGATCCTCAGGCCTGTGGACTAACGCCTCGACGAAGCCGCTGGGGTGGAGCCCCCTTGCCAGAGCCGGCTTTCTGTAGCCGGCCTTGACCTTAGGCGGATATCCCTTCCTCTGCTGCCTGATCTTGTTGTCCAGACTCCTCGGCTTCCGCCAGCCCGAGTCCTCTATCCTCACATAACGCCACTGGTCTATCCTTACGAAATCCGGCTTTCTTCTACTAGCCTTTAGCCTCGCCCTCAACGCGGCCTTGAGCTCAGCCGACAGCTCCCTCCTAGGACGCGACACGCCCCCTCAACGCGGGGGTATTTAAGCTATTGCCCGATTCGCCGCGCCCCTGAGGTCGTGCCGAGCTGGGGAAGGCCGGGCCCCGAGGGCGGAGGCAGGGCGCGGTATTCCCCGCTCTAAGTTAAAAAACCCCGAATTAAGCGCCATATGGACGTCGAGGTGGGCGGAGTGAGGGTCCGCTTCATATCTTGGCCCGAGGCCATAGAGATGTCCGAGGCGTTGGGCAGGAAGGTTCTCGAAAGCGGGTTTAAGCCGGAGATAGTTCTGGCGGTCTCGCGCGGGGGCTTGGTGCCGGCTAGGATCGTCAGCGACATCCTCGACGTCGACAACGTGGTGGCGGCGGCAGTTAAGTACTGGGCGCTCGCCGAGCGGAGGGCGGAGAGGCCTGTGCTGTACCACGGGGTCGAGCCGAGCATCGTCGGGGGGAAGAAAGTGCTGGTGGTGGACGAGGTCGCCGATACGGGCGCCACTCTGAAGCTTATCGTCGATCTGCTCAACGTGATGGGCGTGGCCGAGGTCAAAACCGCGGTTCTTCACGTCAAGTCCACCAGCAGCCTCACGCCGGACTACTACGTGGAGAGGGTGGCCGAGTGGGTCTGGATATCGTATCCGTGGAGCCGCTGGGAGGATCTGCGGGAGTTCAAGAAGAGAGGCCACGACATAACCAAATATATAGAGAAGATCTGCTAGGCCTTTTCGAGCAGTTCCTCGTAGCCGCAGTTGGGGCAGTAGAGACGCTCCACGACCCTGTATATTCCGTTCTGTATCTTCGCGGTGCGCTCGACGACCTTTAGACGGGAGAAACACCTCGGGCAGCTGTACTCCGTGGGCCTATAGGCCCCGGCGGAGGCCAGGACCCTCCTGACCTCGTAGGTGGATAGGCCGAAGGCCTTGCCTATATCTCTGAGCGACGCGCCTCCAGCCCTCATCTCGACTATCTTGGCCACCACCTCCTGAGGCAGCCTCTCGGCGATGTTAGATATCTTTCCAGCCGCCTTAGCTCTCTCGAGGGCGGCCTTGGTCCTCTGCCTTATGAACTCCCGCTCCATGGTGGCCACAAACGCCAGCACCGCCCTCAAGAACTGTCTATACATGCCGTCGACCGTCTGGAGCGCCTGCTCCCTCTCGGAGGCCGAGACGACGACGAGCCCCATCTTGTTCTCCACAACGTCCAAGAGCTGGAAGAGCTCCTGGAAAGATCTGACGAGCCTCGACACCTCATACACCAGAAGGACCTTAGGCCTCGGCTCCAGGGACGCGGCCTCCTCTATGAGCCTCCTGAACGCCGGCCTCTCCCAGGGCTCGGTAGCGCCGGAGACCCCCACGTCTATGTAGTGTCGCAGTATCGCCAGGCCATGTGCAGAGGCCCACTTCTCCAGATATTCGCGTTGGTTCTCGGGGTCCTGGCCCTCCGTGGACACGCGTATATAGGTGACGGCCGGAATCACGCAGTAGGGGGAGGCACCGTTTTTATCTTGTGCCCGATATTACGTGTGAGAGTGGCCGGGGTGGATCTGGCGGTCGTGAGGCCTAGCGCGATAGCCGTGCTGGACGGCTGCGAGCTCGCGGCTTACCTCTCGGCGATGGAGCTCGAGGACATAGTCTCGTCCCTCTCCCCCTACAGGCCTGCGGTGGTGGCCATAGATGCGCCCCTCAGCAGGCCCGAGGGGTGGCTGAGGGACGTCGAGAGGGAGCTTCTAAGGCTCGGCTACAGGTTGCTGCCGCCCCTCATGGGGCCCATGGCGAGGCTGACGGAGAGGGGGATGCGGCTTGCCCAGATGTTGGGCAACGCGATAGAGGTGCACCCCAAGACCTCGCTCAAAGCCATGGGGCTCGAGCCCGGGCTCATATACAGCAGGTACAGACCGCCCACGAAGGATCACTTCGACGCCGTGCTGGCCGCCTTGACGGCCCTGGCGTACCTGAAGGGGCTGTACAGATCCATAGGGCCCTTCGTCCTCCCGCTGGCCAGCCCCTGTCAATACACGTAGGCCAGTAGGACGCCGCCGGTCCTCTTCTCCTTGGCCTCCACGTGCGACATGACTCCGTGTGGGGTCGATATGACCAAAAGGCCTATCTGCCTCGCCGGGAGGAACTTCTGCTCCCACAGAGGTATATCGCGCCATTTGACCGAGTAGCGCGGCTTGACGGGACCTATGTCGTTTATCTTCCCTAGTAGCTTCACTATGTACTTGCCTCCCCTCCCATCGTCTATATACTCTATTTCGCCCACATATCCGCCTCTCTGGAGGACCCTCAGGACGTAGTAGACGAGCCTGCTCACGGGCCAGATCACCACCTGCCCCTTCCCCACCGCCTCGGCGTCCTTGATCGTGATGAGCGCGTTGGAAAGCACGTCGAGCATATCGCCCCCTCAATGCCGTATTTTTAAATTTAATAGTAGCGGCGGAAGCCCAGCTCCTCAGCGACCTCCCGAAAACAGCGCCTGCAGAGCATCAGCCCGTACTTGCGGATGACGGCCTCCCTGGTGCCGCACCTCTGGCATCTGATGGTTCCCCGGCCGTACTTCCTCTCCTTAGGCGGCCTGACCTTGCCCATCGCCTCCACGCAAGAGATCCCTTTTAAATTTTATATCCGTCTCCGCGGCTACCGGCGCCCCGAGCCGCCTCGCGGCGGTCTCGTGCAGCTCGACGCAGCGGGCGAAGCCCTCCAGGTATTGCCGGCCCGCCGCAACCTCGATGCCCCTTCCGCGGTACACCTTCGGCCTCGCGTGAGGAGAATCCACCAACGCGGCGAATCTGCGCCGGCCTTCCCACCTCCAAGCGCGTCTGCACCGACATGGGTGTAGCCCACAGCAGAGCCGCAGACGTCGGGCGACGCACGGTCAGCGCCCGCCATACGCGCGAGGCCTCGTCACAATTGACGCGTGGGTTCAACTCATCATATGAGGGAAATCATGGGTCACATAATTTTATTTATTTTGGGGATCCATCATTTAAGCAACTATGGACTGTGTGATGAGGCTTCACCCCCTTGATCGATGAGGAGTCCTTTAAAAACTGAAGTCTTTGGGAATGGTGCGGTTTGATGCCGTGAGAAATAGATTTAGTGGGAGGGCTTCGAGCGATATTCGGCACGGGACTTTTTGACGAGTTGAGACTTTTTGGAGTAAAATCATGAAGTGCCCCCGTGTTCTCTCGCTGGGCGGAGCTCGCTATGTGGAGCGGCGCAGGAGGCGCCGAGGGACGCGGCAGCGAGGGGTAGCCGGCCGAGATCGGAAACCGGCGTAGTGAAGGCGAGGACCTGCTCCGCCTCTAGCTCCCGGCTCCGGCGCCGTTGCGTTCTGCGCTGAGGAAGTTCCTAGCACGTCAGTACGGCTGTTTAAAGGCGTATAGCCATTTCTCGAGCCCGGGCGCCCTCGCGACCGCCTTCGCGGCCTCCTCCACGATTCTCCTATGCACCTCCTGCGGCCTCTCGCGGCATGCCTCGGCCAGCTTGTAGGCGATGGACAGCAGGCCGCTGCGGGCTCCGCGGCGTATTCGCCGAACGGGGTCTTAAGCAGCAGCCTCCCCTCACTGCCCTAGCCTCGACGGGGCATCCCTCCAGCTCGCGGAGGAGCCTATCTGCTTAAGGACGCGATCGAGCTCCAATTCCAATCGACCGACCGAGGCCGCGCAGAGCTCGCGGCGCGCCTCCTCAAGCTGGCGGGCATTGACGCCGAGGTGAAGAAGGTGGGCGGTAGAGGCGTGTGGCAAGTCTGGACCACAACCGACATGCTTGCGGCTGGGCGCAAGGAGCTCAGGGACGCCCTCGCCGAGATCGTTAGGAAGGCCGCCGAGAACGGCTGGGTCGATGCGGGCAAGGCGGAGCGCTGGCTGGAGAAGCTGGAGAGGGGCCTCACGCTGAAGGAGGGCTGGCCGAAGTACGGCGTGGGGCTTGTCGAGGGCGCGCTGGTGGTCAGATATAGCTCCACAGACCGAGGGGGCATAGAGCGGGAGGTCCGGCGGCTTAGGGCCATGGGCCTTGAGGAGGGCAAGCACTTCACGGTCAAGATGCCGGAGGGCGGGAAGGCGGGCTACGTCTCGATCCGCAGTGAGGGCTTGGCGTACGCCGCATGGCTCTCCGTACACGGCGAGGGCGACCAGCAGAGGCTCGCGGCAGACTTCGTAGACTATATACTCCAGAGGGCCGGGGAGGAGGGCGATGCCGTGTACAAAAAGGCCCTGGAGGTCGTGAGGAGGGGTAGGGAGGTGGGCTCCCTAAAGCTTGCGGACGTTAGGGAGGCTGGGGTCTTCGTCGGGGGCAAGAAGTACGTCGTGACAGTCCTCGGCGGAGGGGCCCAGCCCGAGGGGGGCAGGAGCGGCAGGACGTTGCTGAGGATAACGATAACCGCCGAGATCGACGGCGTCAGGGGCGAGTACACGATTACCTTCGGCAGATACGGCAAAAACGCGGCCGTGGGCTTCGCCGTAGCGAGGGCCGACGCGCCGGGGGGCAGGGAGGCGGACGCCGAGAGGTTCTCGGCCCTCATAAAGGCCCTGACGGGAAAGGAGCCGAGGGTGCGCCGAATGAAGGACGGCGAAATGTTGTTGGAATGTTACAAGGGGCACCTCAACGGCTTCGCCCGCTACGCCGAACTCGCAGACGCCATCGCGAGGTGGCTCGAGGAGACGGGCCGCCGGTAGGGTCCCAGGCGGGGACTTGGCGTAGGTATGTGCGAGCTCTACTGGAGGCTCTTGGAGATGGGCGTCGAGGTCTTGGGCGGACCCGCCGGCTGGGCCAAGGCGTTTGGGTGCGATCTGCATCTCGGCTGCGAATGCGACGTGGTCGTGGCCGAGCTGGACGCGCACAAGATCCCCCATTATCCATGTGTCTGGACCATCGACGGGGTGGGCTTCTCCCGCAGACGTGTGTGGATAGGCGGAATCCCCCACATATCGCTCGACGATCTGCCGAGGGTGAAAAGCCCCTACACCCAAGCCGTCCTCAACTGCATTAAGGATGAGCTTCGTAGACGCGCAGGCGGCGGCCGTCCTCGGCCGGGAATATAAAGGTGACCTTGTAGACATCGCCGAAATATATCCCGGCTAGGTCCTCGCCCAGATGGAACTCGCCGTCTATTCCATGCACGGCGCACCTCTCGCAACTCGACCTCGCGTATTCTATCAAGTCCCTGAAGGCCTTCAGCAGATCCCTAGGCCCCCCTCTGATTACGAACAGGACGGTGCCGTGATCGCCGTGGAAATGGGGATGGGCATCGGCCTTATACGTCTTCACCGCGTAGTCCATCAAGTCGCCTACCTCCCGCGCGAATTCCTGATCGCTCGGCATAAGCCCATGGACGTGCTCCTCCTCGCCGACGTGCTCCCCGCCCTCGTCCTCGGCCGTGACTAGAGTGAAGTTCAGAAGAAGCTCCAGCTGATCGGCCGCCGCGATTCTGACAAGATCGCCCTCTATCCTCTTCCACTCCTCCAGCCCTAGCTTGAGCTTCCCAATTCCCTGCACGAGAGCTCTTAGTTACCCTTTAATAAAGTTATAATACGGCGAGGCAGAAGGACGCTGCTCGAGGCCTCGCTGCGGTACAGCGGCGTTGCTGGCCGACGATCGATCGCCTTGTCGTCTACCCTCTAGGACGGCGTCTAGATCGCACCGACCGACGACTACCGCGTTATTCAGCACCTCGATAGTCAAAACAGGGCGTCACTCGTCCTTGCGTTCCTCCCTATATAATCTCAGCACCTTCTCGAGCACCTCAGAGGGCGTCCTGCCCAGAACCGATATCATAGGCTCCTTGCCCCAGTCGCCTAGGTCCACTATTATGTCCGGCACGCCGCCCGTCTGCCTCACAGCCTCCTCGAGGATCCACCGCATAGATCCGCCCTCCCTCTCCTTAACCTCCCTGGGCTCATTGCGCCGATCCACCACAGCTACCTTATAGCCCGCCTCTCTGGCCCGCCTAAGCAGATCTTCGTCCAACCTGAAATTGGCGGCGGACCTCACGCCGGGGTCGTGCCTCATTGCGGCGAGCACCTTCCTGGCCACATGGTCGCTGGCGCCGAAGGTGGGAGGCCCCGAGGGCTTGGCCTTGCCCATATATCTGACTATTCTGCCGGGCACCGCCGCGACGTCCTCTCTGCCCTGGGCGTAGCGCGGATCCACGGCGTATCCCAAGTTGGTCTGCACCTCTGGTATCAGGGACCCGAAAAGCTCGGCGTTTTCCTCGATTGTCCTAAGCGCCTTGGCCATCTCCTCGTAGACGCGCCACCTCTCGGCGGGGATCTCCACCCACGCCGTCGGGTTGACGGGCCAGTGGCCCTTGCCCTTGGGCACTCCGTACTTTATGGCGACATATATCAACTCCTTCGCGGTCTTTATGGCCTCCAGCGCCTCTAGGCCCTTGGCGAGGCCGGCGGCGATAGCCGCAGAGAAGGAGCAGCCGGTGCCGTGCGTGGCGCGGGGGTCCAGCCGGGGCGTCTTGAGCTCGTGGAAGGTCCCGCCGATATACACGACGTCGACCGCCTCCTGGACGTCCAGATGGCCGCCCTTGACTATAACTATCTCGCTGCCCAGCTCCCTGTGTATCAACTCGGCGGCTTTCCTAGCCTGCTCGAGGCCAGATATCTTCATTCCCGTCAGCCTCTCGGCCTCATACCTATTGGGCGTGACGACCTTGGCCACGGGCAGAAGCCTCTTGGCCAAAGCCTCCATGGCGTCCTCCGATATCAGCGGCGCGCCCGACTTCGCCACCATGACGGGGTCTACGACCAGCTGGAAGCCGAGCCTCCCCACCGTGGCGGCGACCTCCTCTATGATCTCCCTGGTGCCCAACATGCCCGTCTTGCCCGCGTCTATCCCCATGTCGTCCCATACCGCCATTATCTGGGCTCTCACCATATCGCGAGGCATGCACTGGACGGCCCTCACCTCGTAGGTGTTCTGCGCCGTGACGCAAGTGAGGGCCGTCGTACCGTGGACCCCAAGGGCCGCGAAGGTCTTTATGTCGGCGTGTATCCCGGCGCCGCCGCCTGAGTCGAGACCTGCGATCGTTATAGCGGTTTTCCACATAAACAACTTTTCGAGAATAGCCTTATAAAATTATAGCAGAACGGCCTCACGTAGGCGGCCCGTCGTCAGGCCGGTGGAGATCCGTTGCCCGGCGTAGCCTTAAGTCCTCGCAACCCCTCGACGTCCCCCCTGCCGTCGTAAGGGGCGAGTGCCGTACGTCCCATCGACAATAGGCCGCGTGATCGCCGACGTCGGGGATAAGCTTAAAATAGTTTTAAATGGTATGGCTATGCCGGGGATTCCGTGAGCTACAACGCGTTGAAGGTTGAGGAGGAGGTCCGAAAGTTCTGGGATGAGCGAGGTGTCGAGGAGAGGTGGAGGGCCTTCGACCCCAACGGAAGGAGGTTCACGTTTCTGGAGGGGCCGCCTACGACTAACGGCTTCCCTCACGTGGGGCATATAAGGGGTAGGACCTACAAGGACGTCGTCTTGAGGTTCTGGAGGTCTAGGGGCTACTCGGTCTGGGCTCAAGGCGGCTGGGACATGCAGGGCCTGCCCGTGGAGCTCGAGGTGGAGCAGAGACAGGGCCTTAGGAGCAAGAAGGACATCGAGAGGTTCGGAGTCGCCAAGTTCGCCGAGGAGTGCAACAAGCTCGTCGATTATTACTTGGCCTTCTGGGAGGAGTGGGGCACCAGGCGGCTCGGGCTCTGGCTGGACCTCAAGGGCGCCTACCAGACCAGGAGGCCCGAATACATGGAGTACGCCTGGAGGCTCATAAAGAGGGCCCACGAGCGCGGGCTACTGGCGGAGGACTACAGGGTTTTGTGGTTCTGCCCTCGCTGCGAGACCTCCTTGAGCGACCACGAGGTGGATCTGGGGTACGCCGAAAGGGAGGATCCATCTATATATGTCAAGTTCAAGGTCGAGGGGAGGGAGGACGAGTACCTAGTCGTGTGGACAACCACGCCCTGGACCATAGTGGACAACGAGGCCGTGGCCGTCCACGCCGGGTATGACTACGCTAAGGTGGAGGTCTCGTCGGGGGGCGGGCGGGAGTACTGGTGGCTCGCCGAGAGGCTGGTGCCCCAGCTCATGCAGATGTTCGGCGTCAAGGAATGGCGCGTCGTGGAGACCAGAAAGGGGGCCGAGCTCGCCGGCATCCGCTACATACATCCTCTGGCGGATCTCGTCCCGGAGAGGGCGACGCGCCCGCACCAGATATTCACCGCCGAGTTCGTGACCTTGGAGCAAGGCACAGGGCTTGTCCACATAGCGCCCGGCCACGGGCCGGAGGACTTCGAGCTGGCGCAGAGATACGGCATAAAGGTGACCAACAGCGTCGAGATAAACGGCATATACAACGAGCTCGGGGGGAAGTACGCCGGGATGTACGTATTCGACGTCGACAAGAAGGTCGTGGAGGACCTAAAGGAGCGCGGCTTGTTGATCTACCAGACGTCCATAAGGCATGAGTATCCGCACTGCTGGCGTTGCGGCACAAAGCTCGTGCTGAGGGCGGACCGCCAGTGGTTCATCAAGGTCTCGAAGATTAGGGACGAGATGTACGAAGAGCTGAGGAAGGTCAAGATATACCCCGAGAAGCTGAGGTATAGGTTCGACGACTTCGTGAAGAACGCCAGAGATTGGAACATAAGCAGGAGCAGGTTCTGGGGCACTCCGCTCCCCATATGGCGTTGCCAGAAAGACGGGCGCATCATGGTCGTGGGCAGCGTAGAGGAGCTCAAGTCGCTGGCCAAGAAGCTCCCGCCCGTCGACGACTTCTGGCTCATGCACCGCCCCTGGATAGACCAGGTGGAGATCTCCACCCCCGACTGCGATAGATGGGTCAGGGAGCCCTACGTCGCCGACGTCTGGATGGACTCAGGCATAGCCTGGATAGCCGCGGTCGACGGGGAGCGGAAGAGAGATCTGTGGGAGGCCCTCTATCCGTTCAGCTGGGTTACCGAGGCCATCGACCAGACCCGCGGCTGGTTCTACTCGTTGTTGGCCACCTCCATGGTCTATACCGGAAGGGCTCCGTACCAGTCCATATTGATAACCGGACATATACTGGACAAGGAGGGGCAGAAGATGTCTAAGAGCAAGGGCAACGTGGTTTGGGCCAAGGATCTTCTGGGCAGATACGGCGCAGATCCCACGAGGCTCTATCTGTTGACCAAGGCGGCTCCCTGGGAGGCGCTCAACTTCGACCCCGACGAGGTGAAACACGCCGCCAGCCAGCTGAACATACTCTGGAACGTCGTCAAGTTCGCCGACACCTATATGTCGCTGGACGGGTTCGACCCTAGGAGGCACAGGCTGGAGGACTTGCTGGGCAAGGCGCTGGACGAGGACAGATGGCTCCTGTCGGCCGCCTCCATGCTGGCGCGGAGGGTGGCGGAACACATGGAGAACTTCGAGATCCACGAGGCGGCCAAGGCCTGGGTCGACTTCGTCGTCGAGACCCTCAGCCATAGATACGTCAGGCTCCTCAGGAGGAGGGTGTGGAGCGAGGAGCCCAGGGAGGATAAATACGCCGCATATGCGGTGTTGTTCAAAGTCCTGAAGGACGTGCTGACTATAGGCGGGATCTTCGTGCCCCACGTGGCCGAATACCTCTGGCAGAACTTCGTGAGGAGGTACGAGCCCGAGGCGGCCGAGTCCGTGCATCTAGCCCGGTACCCCGAACCGGGGGCCGTCGACGAAGAGCTGCTGAGCGCCTTCGACGAGGTGTTCAACGTGTTCTCAATCGCCGCGGAGGCCAGGAACAAGGCCGGCATAAAGCTGAGGTGGCCCATCTCCAGGATCGTCGTGAGGGGCGCATCCAAGGCGGCTAAATACTCCGACCTATTGGCCTATCTGGCCAACGCGAAGTCGGTCGTAGAGGGAGATTGCCCTGAGGGCTGGATAGCCCACGAGGAGGGGGGCATAGCGGTATGTGTGCCGGGCAAGCTGGAGCCCGATCTGTACTACGAGGCGCTTGCCAGAGAGCTCGTAAGGCGTATACAAGTCATGAGGAAGGAGGCCGGCCTATCAGTAAGCGACTATATAGAAGTATATATCGATCCGCAACATGACGATTTGAGGAAAGCCGTTGAGCGCAACGGCAGCTATATAGCCAACGAGGTGAGGGCCGTCAAGCTGACCCTCGGCAAGGGGCCCGAGGGGTTGTACGGCAAGGAGTGGGATATCGAGGATATGAAGGCCAGGGTCTATCTCAGAAAAGCGGAGTAGCTATCTGTAGAGCTTGAGACGGCCCGTAACGGCGTCGACCAGCTCGTCGGGGCCGGGCCCCACACAGAGCGCGGTGACGGTGTCCGGCGGCAACTCCGTGAGGCCCGCATCTCTGATAACCTCCGCGGGGAGGCCCAGCGACCGCGCCCTGTCCTCCAGCTCGAATATCTCGGCCTCGCCATATGCCGCAAGCACGATCTTCTTCTGCCCTTCGGCGAGCCAGTCCTCGGCCCATTTCCGCCATCTGCCCGAGTTGAGCGCCTTCAGGGCGCACTCGACGGCGGCGTGGCCGGCCTGGGCCGCCGCCTTGCCGCAAGTCATGGAGAGATCCGCCCTAACCACTATGGACATCTTCATCGAGATTGGTAGATCGAGGCCTTAACTAAATTATTCGCCTTAATCAAGACACGCCTCATCTCGTCGCGGGAGAGCATCCTTAAGGCCTCCGCGTAGCCCACCCAGGCATAGCCGTCATGCTCTCTGGATAGCTTAACGCTATAGCTAGGAGCCTTTGCCAGATACATAATTATTTCCTTATATATTGTTCTACCACCTCTCGAAAATCTTATAACAACCCGCTCCTCGAAGCCGGGCACCAGCTCCACCTTCAATTTGGTCTCCTCATATATCTCCCTCAAAGCGGCCGCCACCTCGGTCTCCCTCTCGCCTATAAGGCCATGGGGGAAATCCCAACCGAACCTGTTATGTAGAACTAAGTAAAGCGGATCCTCCCGCATTGCGTAAACTACGGCGCCGGCGGCTCTCTCGTTAAAACGCACAGAGTAGAGCCGTCTCTCTGTTTAAAAATTAAGCCGTCGTCAAGCCTCTCCGGATAAATGTCGATCGGGCTAAGTACGTCATAAAGTCATTATTGCATATATCACCATGGGCACTATCACCACGACCAAGGCCACCGTCAGCCAATTTACGTACTTCATCCCTCTCTCCGTCTTAGCTAGATCCGACAGGAAGCGGCGGAAGCCCAATATGCCGTGGGTGCTCCACGCCGCCGCTATGGTCGCCTCGAGGAATTTAAGCGTGGGGTTCACCTCGGCCACACCCTCTGGGTAGACCGTTATGGGGTTCGACGCCAGGACTTCAGACAGCGGCACGTACATGGGCAATAAGACGAGGAAGACGACGCCTATCATTATTATCACGTATAGCGCAAGCAACAGGAATATTAGCCTAATAGTGCCCTCGCTCATGGCCTGAACACCGCCCCGTATGTTACTAAGTACGGCAGATATACCAACGCCGCGACGGCTATTATTATCATGAGCACATTATATATCAAGTGTATTCTAGATCTACGTAGACCGGGAACGTTCCTTATGGGGTTCCTCAGAGGCCAGCCCCTTATTATGCCGAACTCTATGAGCATTATTCTGAAGCCGTTCAGCCCATGGAAGGCGAGGAACACGAGGAATAACGCCGCCAGCACCTTCCCCGGCACAGTCATGTCGAAACTTGACACCAAGCTCGGGCTTACGAAGGCGTCGAAGAGCACCCTATAAAAGATCAAGTAGAAGAACATGTAGAGGCCGCTGATCCGCTGTATCGTGAAATATAGACGTTCATAGTTTATCAGTCTGAACCATTCCCCGACGCCTCTGCCGGCCCTCATAGTACCCTCTTGGCCCTCCGTATTAAGCTTGTGTTCAACAGCTGTTGTATTAGTCTTACGTATTTCCTGGCCGCCGTGGTGTAGGCCAGCAGGCCCTTGGGGCGGTACACCTCCCGCAATGCGCCCTCGTACTGCTCGAGCCTTGCGAAGGCCAGCTCTATCCTCGCCTCTCTCACGGCTCCGTTTTGGGCGCAGAACAGCTTCGGGCGGCTTATCGTTAAGCACGCCTCAGACTCGTCCCTTGCCACAAACACCTCCACCATGTACGGGTGCGGTCTCAGCCCCTCTGCCTTTCCACCTCAGCCATCTACGGGTACATGCGCAGGACGCTGGCTATCTCTGCCAACCTGTCCCTATACCCACGCCACAACCTTACCCACTCCTTTCCGAACGCCCTCAGCTCGGGCCACTCCCTCAACAACTCCAGCCGGGTCGGGCGAGGCCCAGAAAAAGAAGTGGTTTAAGACGGCGGGGAAGGGGGTTGGCGAAAAGGTTGGTTTAGAGGCGGCGGTGTTTCGTCCGTCTCGCCTAGAGTATCCTCACGTATTCTCTCGCCGCCGCGGCGAATGCCAGCAGGCCCTTGGGGCGGTACACCTCTCTTATCTTCTCCTCGTACGTCTCGTATCGCTTAAACTCCAGCTCCAGCTTGACCTCCCTCACGGCTCCGTCTCGTGTGCAGTACGCCTTCGGCGGGTTTAGGGATAGGCACGCCTCCGACCCGTCTACCGCCACATACGCCTCCACCATGTAGGGGTGGGGGTTAACGGGCCTCCGCCTCAACACCTCGGCCATCCAGGGGTATCTGCGCATAACATTGGCTATCTCAACCAGCCTATCCCTGGCGTGGGGCGCCCAGGCCCTCAGCCAATCGGCGCCGAACGCCCCCCAGCTCCGGCCACTCCTTTAGGAGCTCCTCCACGGGGTCACTCCTAATGACCAAAGCCGGCTGGGGCGGCTCCCTCATCCTCTCCACCTCGCGCCTGTAGTCCTCCAGAATCCGCTTGACGCACTCCTCCGCCGTGCGGCAGTGCGGCTGATACAGCCTCACGCCGTTTATCTCCACACCACAGAGGACGTCGTATTGATCGACCCACACACCCGCCCTCCTGTACTCATACCACACCCCGACGTCGTACCGCCCGCTCAGCTCCCACAAGGCGTCGGCCACCTGTTGCCTAATACAGCCACCAGCCTCCTCATCCCTCTTTCTTCTCCACCGCTCCTTCGCCTCCCACTGCCTTCTATCCCTTGAGTGAACCCACACGCGGTACTTTATACACACCCCTCTGCGGCACCCCTCAGCCGTCAGCACCCCCTCGTAGAGACAGCCGTCGCTTGTACACCACTCCCGCGGAGGTGGCTCATACTCCACGTATTGTAGAATACCGAGTTTCTGAGGCAGTTCAAAAACAGAGGCCGTGGTTTTGATCTTTTTGGCCGCTGTCGTCATATCCACTCCCTCAAGGCCGATAAGACCTCCTCCAGCGCCTCCCTCTCGATCAGGTAGACCCCCCTCTTATAACGCTTGGCGAGCCCCTTCTCCACAAGCCTCATCATGAGCTCGCGCACAGCCATGCCGCACCGCCTATCCACCCCGCACACGTCGCGCGTCCTCACGGACACGACGGCGCCCCTCCCGCCTCCTCCACGCCTCTGGAGGTGCCAAAGCAAGGCGGGGAGGTACCGCCTCGTCTTCCGCCCCACGCCCTCCCGGCGGCGTGGATCTGGCCGCCGTGGAGAGGGCTATAACCGAGCTGGTGGACGGGGCGCCAGAGGGCATAGCCTACATAAGGCCTGCCGAGTGGCCGGTCCCCGAGCCCTTCATCTGGTTCGTCCTCAGGGATAGACAGCCGGCCAGAGACGGCGACCAAATAGCCGCCTATTCCATAGACAGGCTCTCGATCGAGGAGCCCCTGTCGAGGTTCGGCGAGGCCCTGCGCGCAAGGGACTACGGCGGGGCGAAGAAGGCCGTGGGCGAGCTGTACGACGCCCGCCTCAACAGGACGGCGTGGCAGGTCGTTTACGAGTTCGACCGGCCTAGGGCTAGGGATGCCCTTGAGCACCTCAGGAGGAGGTACAACGAGCCTGAGGATCGCCTGTGGGAGAGGCACGACGAGCTGTATCTGACGTGGCTGGCCTTCAGGCTTGCGGACGAGTTCGAGTCGTATCTGAGGAGCGGGGCGGGGAGGGAGCTGGCCAAGGAGGAGGCGGCCGACCTCCTGGCCTTGGGCAGGTGGCTGCCCGTGGACTTGGCCCCGCTCTTCTGGCTCAGGCTTTCGGGCGACCCCGAGGGAGGGCCCGAGTTCAAGGCCGTCTGGATAACCGCCCTCAACATGTGGTTCGAGCGCATGGCCGAGCCGTATACGCCCAAGAGGCCCTCCGTGGCGAGGAGGGCTCTGGAGCTCTTCAACGCCTTCATGGGCGCCGGCCTCAAGTACGAGGAGCTCTTCCCGCCGCCTCCCCAGAGGCCCGAGGCCGTGAAGCCGGCCAAGGCCGAGGCGCCGGTCGAGGCGGCGAAGCCGGCCGAAGCGGCCAAGCCGGCTAAGCCCGAGCCGGCCGAGGCGGCCAAGCCCGAGGTCCGGAGGCTGGCCGAGGCGGCTGGGGCCGAGGCGGTGAGGCCGTCCGGAGCCGTAGGGGAGCGCGGCTTGAGGCCGTCCGAGAAGCCGGCAGTAGAGGGGCTTGAGCCGGCCGAGCCCGAGGCCGTCGAGCAGGCTGTACGCGGTTTAAGACCGGAGGCCGCCGAGCCCGAGGCCAGGCCGGCCGCGGAGGTCCGGAGGCCCGCCGTCGAGGAACGCGGTTTAAGACGGCTGGGGGAGAGGCCCAAGGCCCCCATCGCGGACGTGATCCCGGACGGGGCCCTTGAGATTGTGGACCACCTGGTGGAGAGGTTCGGCCTGGCCCTAGACAGGGAGGCGGCGTTCAAGGCGAAGAGCCTCGTCGTGGCGAGGGTGCAGGCGAGGCTGGAGAAAATAGCGAGGAGGGAGCCCGAATTCGCCCACATCCTGGGCGAGGTGGCCGAGGACGTCCTGCGGTCCCTCGGGAGGCTGATGGCGTCGCCGGACGCGGCCAGGCACGCGCGGGACGCCCTTCTCTACCTCTTCGAGGGGTATCAGACCAGGGACGGAGAGGTGCTCTACGCGCGCATAGAGCCCGCCATAAGGGAGGCGGTGAGGAGGGCCGAGGAGGCGGGCATCCCCGACGCGGAGTACCGCATAAAGCAGTTCGTCCTGGAGATCCTAGACGTCCTTGCGAGGGCCGGCGAGAGGTACAGGAGGGACGCGCTGAAGGGCATATCGGCCGTCGAGAGGGCGCTCAGGGCCACCGCCTTCGCCGGCCTCTCGGCGGCGGCCGCCTACTCGGCCTACCACGGGCTGTACTCGGACGCCGTGGTCTCCTCCGTAGCCTCCGCCATAGCGCTGGCGGACGCCGGACAGTTCAAGGAGGCCGCCGAGTACGTCCGGAAGGCGGCGAAGGCCCTCTACGAGTCGGCTAAGGAGCTTTTCGAGAGGGCCAGGGTTGCGGCGGAGAGACTTGCCGAGCTGTTCGTTGAAGCAATCACGCGCGTCCTGGCTTGGATCGACGAGCACAAGGCCTACCTCTTCCTGGCCGCCGCGGTTGCGGCCGGCTTGATCGCGGCCTCCGCCGCCATGAACCTGTGGGGCCTCATCGAGCTGCATAGGCTGGCCCATGCGGCCTCCCTAATGCCCTTCATCGCCCTTGGCGGCGTCGAGCGCTCTAGGGAGGACGTGCTCAAACTGCTTAAAGGGGCGCCGGATCCCTACGGGAAGTTCCTGGAGGTGGCGAAGGCGGCGAACGCCGGGAGGATAGGGCTGGCGGAGCCCTGGGAGTCGCTGAGGAAGATCATCGCGCCGAGGCCGTCGGAGGAGAGGGAGCTTATGCGTGGAGGGGGCGCCGGGCTCTACGGCAGATACGCCGCGGACGAGAGGATGAGGAGGGCCCTATTCTACGCAACGCTGACCCTAGAGGAGGCCTTCGGCGTCTACAGGTCTGCGTTAGGAGAGGTCGCGGCGGGGCTTGAGGAGGCGGTGCGGAGGGTGGAGGTCGGCGAGCCTCCGCTCAAGCGGACCGTATACGTGCCCGACCTTAAGAGACTGAAGCAACTGGCCGAGGAAGAGGAGGCCTTCGAGAAGGCCTTGAGGGTCCTCAGGGAGAGGCTCAACGAGTACGCAGTCAAGTACCGGCTGGGAGACCTCCTGGACGTCGACGAGGGCAAGGCGAGGAGGCTGGCGGAGGCAGGGCGACCGGAGCTCCCCGAGTTCGGCGGCGTGAGCTTCGGCGTGAAGGCCCTCGCGGCCCTTATCGCCTATAGGGAGGGCGCATTGGGCAGGAGGGGCGCATACGGCACAGCGGCTAAATACTGGCTCGAGGAGGGCGGGTCGGCCTGGCTCCTCTACTACGCGCCGAAGACGGCGTACAAAAACGCCGAAAAGACAAAGGCCGAGGGAGCCGCGGCGGTGGAGGAGATGGTCGCCGAGGCCCTCCGCCGCCTGTTCCTGAAGCCCGGCGCCGACCGCCACCGCGGCTTCGTCGAGCTTCTGAAGGGCGGCAAGCTGGCGCTGGAGCTTGAGAAGGAGACCGAGACGTCCTACGTGTTTAAACTCTACAGACTTGAGGAGGGCGGCGGGCTCAAGGAGCTGAAGGGCATAAGGCTGAGGATTTCAAAAGTGGGAGAGGGGGAGGGGGCTGGTGTGACCTACTTCTTGGAGCTCGACGCGAGGTGGCGGGACTTCTTTAGGCGGGAGCTCGAGATGGTGTGGAAGGCGGCTGAGGAGCTTGAGGGGCGCTGGCCCATCGAGGACCCCCTGCCGTATATGCTGGGCTGGTCTGCCTCCGACGTGTCGATACACGGGGAGAGGGGCGCGAGGAAGCTGTACATGTCCTCCTCCCACTTCTGGCAGGTGGCGGAGACTAAGGTCCTGTTCGGCTGGTCCGACGCAGTGGGGCTCCGCATCAACTTGACCCTGGAGGGGCCTAAGCTTCAGCTTTTGGTCCACGCCCCCCTCGGCAACCTCGACGGGGCCGTCAGAAGGAGCGCTGAGGGCGGGTGGCTCAGCAAGCTGGGCGTCAAGGCGAAGAGCTGGGATGAGCTGAAGCGCTGGGCTATCGACAACTGGAGCGGCGTGGTGGAGGCCGCCGTGAGGCATCTGGGCGAGGAGGCTCGTAGCGAGCTCGAGGAGCTTAGGGATAAGCTGAACGACGACAAGGTGGCTAGGGAGGTCATAGCGCCGGCCCTCCTGCTTATACAAGCAGAAAAGCTCGGCGTGGGCGGGGAATCTCTGAGGTATTTCGCCATGGTTATCTCCGGGGCCGTAGGCGGGGATGGATATGTGTCCGCGGCGAGGGGAGAGGTCGGCCTGGCCAGCGGCGAGCGCGCAGTCGCCCTGCTCTGGGGGGCCGCCCTCGCGGCGCACGGCATTAGGGCGGAGGTGAGGGGAGCCGGGAAGGGGTTCCAAGTGATCGCGTCCGGCAGCGACGTGGTCAGGCTGGCCCGCCTCTACTTCCTCTTCGGCCCTCCCCTGCTTGAGGGGAGGGACGATAGGCTTAAGAACCACAAGCTGGCTGAGGCCGTGGTGCTGGGGGCCAAGGAGGCCCTCAACGTCGGCTGGGAGGGGCTGAGGAGGAGGACCGAGGACGGCCCCGTCGCCGCCGATTTGATAATATCGGAGGGCGGCGCCGACGTCAAGTACAACGTCTATCTGCGCGAGAACGCGATCGAACTCCAATTCCAATCGACGGATCGGAGCCGCGCCGAGCTCGCGGCCCGCCTCCTAAGGCGGGCGGGCGTTAACGCAGAGGTGAGGAAAGAAAGTGACAGAGACGCGTGGTACGTCAAAGCCTACACCGACATGCTTGCGGCCGGACGCGGAGAACTTAGAGAGGCCCTCGTCAAGATCGTCGAGACGGCGCGTAGCAACGGCTGGGTAGACGCTAACAAGGCGGAGCGGTGGCTGGAGAAGTTGAAGGGCATTACGCTGTGGGAGGGGTGGCCGAAGTACCACGTGGGGCTTACGAATAACGGCGCGTTAGTGGTCGAATATCGTTCCACCAACCTTGACAGCATAAAGCAGGTGGAGCAACAGCTTAAACAGATGGGCCTTGAGAAGGACGTCCACTTCACTGTGAAGATCCCAAAGGACGACACACCGGGCTATGTGTATATCCGTAGGGAGGGCTTGGCGTATGCCGCCTGGCTCTCCGTACACGGCTATGACAAACAGCAGAGAGTGGCGGATAAGTTTGTGAAGTACATACTCCGGAGGGCTAAGGAGGAGGGCGAGGATGTGTACAAAAAGGCCTTAGAGATTGTAAACGAGGGTAAGTCGTGGGGCTCCCTGAGATTGGAGGGCTTCGAGGGGAGGGTTGAGGTGGATGGCAGGATATACGTCGTGAAGGTCACAGGCTGGGGCGCCGAGATTGAGGAGAAGCAGGACGACAATAAGTTGCTGAGACTCAAAATAACGGCGGAGGTGGGCCGCGTGGAGGGCGAGCACACGATTGTGGACCGCGTGGTGCGTGAGTACACAATCACCTTCGGCAGATATGGCAACAACGCGGTTGTGGGCTTCGCCACCGCTAGCGCCAAGGCGCCAGGGGGCAAGGAGGCAGATGCCAAGAGGTTCATCGCCGCGGTGAAGGCCCTAACGGGCGTGGAGCCGGGGGTGTACCGCGTGGAGAACGGCAAGAAGATAAGGATAGAGTGCTACGAGGAGCATCTAAAAGGCTTCGGGCGCTTCGCCGAGCTCGCAGGCACCATTATGAAGTGGCTGGTGGATACAAGCCGTCGCCGCTTAGATACAGACCTAGACGCAACGGCTTAAGACAGCCTTCGCCGATTAAGCGCCGTTTTAAACTACGTTTAACCATTGCTCCGCCGTCTAAAACTCTTCTTTCTGATATTGTCTTGTTATTAGAGATAAGATATACGGATGTTTGTAAAAAATAGTTAAGCTTGTGGTGGAAGAGGCGGCGCTCCGGCGCGGGCGTCTGGAGGACGCTACGGACGGCCACGGCGTCAGGCGTAGTAGTATTCTCCCGTCTCTTTCTGCTCTCTGTCGAGGACCGAGCCCGGCTTGTTTATCCTAGGCCTGCCTGTCGCCGGCTCCCTCCTGAAGGTGACGTCGACCCACCTCAGGAACGTGTTCATGCCGGTCCTCATGTCCATGGGCCCCTCTGCGTATCCCTCCGAGCCCGGCTCCCCCAGGAACGGCATGATGGAGTTGGACATGTAGTCGAGCATGGCTA
>Ga0081534_100045_pt1 | contig 47080 bp, 47 predicted proteins | sample MonGeyMetagenome_FD_71019 | JGI IMG/M metagenome (GOLD analysis project Ga0081534, IMG submission 71019) | Hypoxic/sulfidic aquatic microbial communities from Monarch Geyser, Yellowstone National Park, USA - MG (SPAdes) v1 (version 2) | ecosystem: Environmental > Aquatic > Thermal springs > Hot...
CGTGGGGAGGATAGAGGGGCTGAAGGACGGCCTGGACCCCGAGGTCCTGAGCAGGTGGTACCGCGAGATAGAGGGGCAGGCGCGCGAGAGGGCGCCGGAGGAGCTCAGGGAGAAGATCAACGTCATACAGGACCCGGACCTCCCGATGAGGTTCAGGATCCACGCCTCCAGGAGGGCCGTGCCGTTCCTCGTGGACGCGATAGAGTCCAACCTGCCCAGGATGCCCCTGGCCACCAGGATCTACTTCATGCTCGTCGAGAGCCTCGTGTGGGAGGAGTACAACAAGTCGAAGTAGGCGCCGCGGACGCGGCCACGTAGCAGGGGGTGCGCACGCGGCGCCGGATCCCTCTCGCGCACCGAGGGCGGAAACTCGCATTGGAGCCGCAGCACGGCGGGATTCTTCTCCCATTCCCCGTGCGGTGCAAGGGCGCTCGCGAACAGGAAGTCCGTCCTCGAGGACGGCGGATTCACCGCAGGTCCGCATACGAGCCTGGCCCGGGCCTGCGCCTCCTCTCAATTATATAGGCGGCGGCCACCCCGGCGAAGTAGAGCGCGGAGAGTATGAGCCCTATTGTGGTCTCTATCACCCCGCCGGTGGTCCCGGGCGATATTATCCACGCGACTATGAACGCCCCGAGCACGCCCCACCTCCAGTTCCTCCTCCACGTCCGCGCGCCGACGACGCCGAGGAAGGTGAGCGCGCCCATGACCAGGGGGTACTCGAAGGCCACGCCCGTCGCAATCGTGAGCGACACCACCGTACTCACGAACGCCCTGAGGCTCAGCGTGGGCTCGACGCCGAGCACCTGAGTGTAGTACAGCACGAACCTCATCATGAACGGCACTATGATGAAGTAGGCGAACGCGGCCCCGGAGGCGAACAGCGCAAACGCCGGCAGCATAGCGTACTTTATCATGTCCTTCTCGTGCTTGTAGAGCCCCGGGGACACGAACGCCCAGAGCTCGCGGACCGCCACGGGTATCGCCACGAAGAGGGAGAGGAGGAACGACACGTAGAACGATGCGAACAGCGGATCGAATGGGTTTATGTTTATCAGGTGGAGCCCCGGCGGCAGCTCGTTGTATATGAACGCCCTTATCACGTAATCCGCTATGCTGTTGTATATGCTGGGGTAGGGCACCGGTATCGTGACGCCGTGGAGCGTGAAGCCCCTGACGCCGAACGCGAAGGTGAAGAAGAACGTGGCGCCCAGCGCCACCAGTATCCTCCTGAGCCTGCGCAGGAGCTCGCTTATGTGGGAGAGGAGGGGCCTGCGCTCGGCCCCCCGGCGCTCCTCCCTGACCTCGGCCCTGGCCATCCCCGCCCCTCACCCGCCCCGACCTCAGCGCCTCCAACTCCTCCCTGAGGCGCCTCACCTCCTCCTCGAGCTCCCTCACGCGCGGGTCGTCCGGCGCCGTGGGCTGCCCGGCGTACGGGCGCGCGCGGGCGGGCCAGGCCCTCACCTCCGCCCCTACGTCCCCGGCCACGCCCCTCGCTACCTCATTCCCGATCCCCCTCAGCTCCTCCACGTTCAGCTCCCTCATTATCTCCCTCCTGAACTCCTGCTCCGACCTCCTAAGGTTCCCCAGGAATTTCCCCAGCTCCCTCACCTGGCCGGAGATGTCCCGCTCCCCCCCGAGCAGCAGTATGGCCACGACTATCACTATCAGGGCGTCGGTGAGGCTCCCTATCATGGCCCACCGGCGCTCCTACTTCCCGCTCCCCCTCTTCAGCTCCTCCAGCTGCCTCTGGAGCTCCGCTATCTGGGACTCCAGCTGCCTGACCCTCTCGTCCCTCTGGGCCGCGGGCGATGGGGACTGCTGGGTCGAGGACGGGGACTCCTGCATCATTCTGCTCAGCTCCATCTCGGACTCCATCTTCCCCTTCTTGTACTCCCCCACGGCCCTGCCGAACGAATGGAATATCTCCGGTATCTTGTTAGCGCCGGCGAACAGCACCACCGCCACTATGATCACGATCAACAGATCCGTGGCGCTACCTAGCAATTGACTTTTCCACCTCCATCATACTCGCGATTGCCCCTGTCTTACTTAAGCGTTGCGCGAACCGATCTCCATGGAGGCACATAGAATACTTGGGGGTCGGTTCCGAGCTCTGGGAGCAGCCGTTCAGCATTTCCATGATTACATGTGATGCTTCACTGTTGGGATCGCCAAGGCCGCCAAATATCCTTGCGCTTACAGGGCAAACCTTAACGCATGGGGCATCCTCGCGTCGCTGGCAGGCGAGCGCGCCTTATTACTCCCACATTAACTTCTGATAAAATAGCTCTCATTTTAACATAATTCACCTAAATATCCAGAGATGTTTAGCCTTTTCATCCGGCTCCAAGGGCAATATCTCCGCCCCCAGCGCATAAACGCTCGGCCAAAGTATTGTTGCGGCTGTAAACATCAGCATCAGACCAAACGTCGGGGAATATGCAAAGTTTGAAATTGTTAAAGTGAGCCACACATACGGTCTAAGCTGCTGTGGGACTATTATTAATGAATACTTGCTCATGAACCCCCCTATAAGTAGCAGAACTGCTGAGGCTATGGCCGCCGGCGCGCTCTTCCTCAGGTATCCGTAAACTGAAAGCGCTATGGGGATGAAGAGCCCGATCAGGATCTCAACGATCCAGAACACCAACGCGTCGGAACCGAATAAGAGATCCTGGTAAACCGGCCACACGGTCTGCCTGCTGTACCATGCAGATATGATGATCCACGTCAAGAACATTAGATAGACTGGTATAGATATGAGGTACACCGAGCTGTAATATCTGCCCAAGAATGACTTGATCCCGTTATCCTTATGCTTTGAAACGTAAATAAACAGAGATTGCCCCGCTCCGCCCAGCATTACCGCGCTCATTATGAAGTAAATCGCAAGCCAAGGACCGTACCAAGCTGGCATGGAAATCAAGCTGCCGAAGACTTCACCTAAATTGCTGTGAACAGCTATCGTTGCGATTAAAACGAGAATGCCTATGGCGAGTTCTGCATGCTTTATTTTCCTAAGCCTTTCCGAGGAGTCGGCCCTTATCATGTAAATGAGTTCAATGACGAGCATCAGCGCGAAGAAACTGTATAGAGCGGCCATCCATGCGATCCTAGAAGATATCCTGAAGAACAATAATATGTAGAGGAAGTCAAACGGCTTAGCTAAGCTGAGTAAAACCAAGAGCCACGCGGGGAATATTGTCGCTAATGAGAACCATACACCGTACTTTATTATTCTCCTGTACTCCTCATTTGGCCCCTTATATCCAAATATTGTGTAAACGCTGTTTACTATGCTCGAACCTGTGGCCATCAAAGCGAAGTACACGTAACCTACGACGTCCAGACCCCATGGCACATTAAATATTTGCTCTTCAACTTGATCCAGATTGTATCCATACCACGCTAACCCCAAGGATATAATTATCAGAATTACAGAAGCCGCTATTATTAGCGCGTTCCTCGGCTTCATTCGTTTCCACCCCCTACCGCATATCTTCCAAGCTGTCTGTTAAAGACGTAACGAGTCTTGGCCCCGACTCCCAATTCTGGATTTATTTCAACTGCCTGCCCAGTGTTAAAGAGTATTGAAACCTCACTGTTGGGGTCGTCCAAGCAGCCGAATACTCTTGCCCCACCTACACAGGTCCTAACGCATGCAGGAGTGTGGGTTCCATCGGGAGCGGTACCAAAGCAGTATGTGCACTTATCCACGTGAGGAACTTCATGTATTGTGTTTTCGCCGTAGACCTCCCTCGCCTTTTGAACGTCCTCATATGTGAACATATACCTCGCTCCATATGGGCATGCCTCAACGCAATACTGGCAACCTATGCATTTATATTCATCGACTACAACTATGCCCCCGTCCGCTATCTGGGTTGCACCGGTGGGGCAAACGTAATAGCAGGGCGGGTTCTCGCACTGCATGCAGAGCCTCGGCACGAACACCCTCTCCGCGTTCGGGTAGGTCCCCAGCTCCAGGTCCTCCACGTGCGTCCTCCAGAGCTCCTCCCAGAACGGGGTCTGGTTCTCGAACGCGCAGGCGGCGACGCAGGCCATGCACCCCAGACACTGGTCTATCTTTATGGCCATCCCCCACTTGCTGCAGGGGGACGTGTTCCCGAACTCCTGCATCGGGTTCTGCTGAGCGACCGCGCTCATGACAGCTCACCTCCGGTGGGGCTCGTGTCCGGTTGAATATTCTCCTCGGACGGAAGCGCGGTCGTGGCCGTCGCGAGCGCCGTGTACTCCGATATCTCATCCGGCGTGGCCGCCCTGACCTTCACGGTCTGCTGCTGGGTCATCCTGTGGCTCGTGAGCGGGTCGTAGGACTTGGTCCACATCGTGGTCACCGCCCTGTTCCCGAAGCTGTCGAGCGCCCTGGTGGCGTACGTGAGTGCCGGGTTATTCTGTCCCCACGGCTCCGGCACCCCCACGGTGTCGGGCCTTATCCAGTTCGTCAGGTGGACCCTGGCGATTATCTTGGCCCCGGAGAGGACGCTCTCCACGGCCACCCAGTCGCCCTCGCGCAGGCCGAGCGCCGAGGCCGACTGCGGGTTCATCCAGATGTACTGGTAGATATTCTTGTGATATCCGTCCGCCGTTATCGCGTAGGTCATCGGATTGTCCGCCATGAACGTGTAGGCTATGGGGGGTATCTTGAAGTAATCTATGAAGAACTCCGGCGGGGTCGGCTCGAACGTCGGGTCGTTGTAGGGGGGAGACGGGGCCGTGTACACCCCCGGCTCGACCGCGTACCCGGCGTTCCAGTCCGGCGGGACCCACGCCAGCAGCGGATCCCACGTCCGATCGTACCCATAGTTCTTCACGACGTAGTAGTAGAGGAGGGTGCTGTAGACCTCTATCCTGCCGGTGGGCGTCGCCGCCGGCATCCCGTAGGGTATGAGCTTCCCCTCCGACTTGTACTGGTCGTAGGTCTTATCGATGATCACCCCCTGGGTCTCGAGCTGGGACACCACCTCGTCGGGCGTGGTGTTCATCTCCTGGGCTATGAGCTGGGACTGGACCTGCCAGAACGAGTCCGCGAATATTCCGCCGGTCCTCGGGTAGGCGCCGTACTGCTGCAGGTAGCCCGCGTACTTCTGCAGGTTGCTCTGCACCGCGGCCAGGAGCGCGTCGTAGGGCAGCCCGTTGCCCGCGGCCAGCTGCGCGACGTATTGCTCGAGGAATCCCATCCGGTCGGCGAGCATCAGGAATATGTCGAGCCCGGGTATGGCCTGGGGGAAGACCCTGGGCACCGCCTGGGTCCTCGCCCTGAAGTAGTGATCGGGCGCCGCCGAATCGTCCGTTATCGGGTCCTGAGTCTCCAGGTACGTGGCGTCCGGCAGTATCACGTCCGCGTAGAGCGCGGTGTCGGTGGGCAGGATGTCTATCATCACCACGAACAGGTTGGACAGTATCTCCTTCCACTCGGACTCCTGGAAGTCCTTCGCGGGGTTGACCGCGTAGAGGAACGCGGCCTTCGGCCTGTACGTGGACCCGTTCCACGTCAGCTGGCCCTTCACGGCCTCGTACACTCCGGCGTCGGAGAACAGCGTGAAGGCCGCGGCGGGCTTCTTCCCCTGGCTCACCAGGTTCTGGTTGATTATCTCGTTGACGGTCGGGTACCCGTGGACCCAGAACTTCGGGTTGTTGAACATGAAGATGATGGCGAGCGCGTTGCTCGACAGGCCCGGCAACGTCACGTACGGCACCTGCATCAATATCCCGGGCCTCTGGATCAGTATCCCGGGGCTTGATGTCCCGCTCCGCACGGACGAGTTGTACGCGTCCACGAGCGCCTCCATGCCCTCCCTGTAGACGCCGGAGTAGACCCAGGTCCCCTCCCTGTCCACGTTCCCGGTCAGCGCCATTATGGTCGCGACGGCCTTCCTGAACTGGGTCGTGTAGCTCCCCCACTGGCCCTTCTGGCCGGTGGCTATGTCCATGGGCCTCATGGTGGCCATCCTGTGGGCGACCTCCTCCAGGAGCGAGGGATCCACGGCGGCCACCTTCGAGGCGTAGTCCAGCGTGAAGCCGGAGACGCGCTCGGCGAGCTTCTGGAACGCCGTGTACACGGGCCGCCCCTCGTAAGTCAGGCCCTGCGGGCTGAGCGCCGGGATTATCCTGTTCCCATTGACGTCGTACATGTTCGTGTTCGTGAACGGCGGCACCCTGACTATGGAGCCGCTGATCTCGTCGTAGACCATGAACGCCTTCACGGTCCCGTCGGGGTACTCCTCGGCGAGGGGCTTCAGGAGGCCGTTCCCCTCGTCCACCAGGAGGAACGGCAGGTCCGTGTAGTACCTGACGAAGTCTGAGTCGTAGTAGCCGTTGCTGATTATGTAATTGATTATGTACATTGCGACCGCGAGGTCGCTCCCCGGCTTCACCGGCACCCAGAGGTCCGACTTGGAGGCGGCCTCGCTCTGCCTCGGGTCTATCGTTATCATGAAGGCCCCGTTCGCGAGGCCCTCCCCGAGCCTGTGCCCCCTGGTGACGAAGATCCCGGCGGGGTTCCCGTTGTCCCCCCAGACGACTATCAGGGAGGAGTGGGTGAAGTCGTCCATCAGGTCGGAACCGTGTATGTCGAACGTGCCGAACGTGAGGTTTATCCCCAGGTGCTCCCCGTATATGCACGGCTGCATGGGGCTGCCGGCCATGTTGGGTATCTGGGAGGCGAACATGAACGGGATGAGCTCCGGCCTGTAGTTGGCGCACGGGATGGCGCCGCCCCCCAGGATTATCTCGTAGGGCTGGACGTTGTTCTGCTCCATGAAACTGAGTATGTACTGTATGGCCTCCTCCCATGTCGCCTCCTTGAACGCCCACGTCCCCTTCGGGCCGGTCCTTATCAGCGGGGTCTTTATCCTGTCCTTGTTGTACGTGAGGAACGCGCCCGACCTGCCCCTCGCGCACACCTTGCCCTTGTTGTACGGGGACAGGGGGTTGCCGTCGATCTCAATCGCCCTGACGTACGAGCCGTCGGGCGACTTCTCCACGGTGATCAGGATGTCGCATGCCGAGGAGCAGATCCTGCATATGTTTGGGACGGTCGCGTAGGTCCAGTTCGGCTGCAGGGTCTCCATATCGTATCCCTGCGGCGTGAGGGAGAGGAAGTCGAAGCCCATGCCGAACTTCTTGGCCGCGTACAGCAGCGCGGCCGATCCCGCGGCGACCCCGGAGAGCTTGAGGAAATCGCGCCTGTCGATCTCGAGCCTGGATCCGCCCGACTCGGAGGCTCCACTGCTCACGCGCGCAACTCCCATGGTAGCTTATTAATGCGTTTCGGATCCGGGAAGGCATAACTTATTTTATATTTTATTTAGGAATTCATATCAATATCAATCGATTGGCCGGATAACCTGGAGGCCTCGCGATCGATGAACGCGGACAGCAGCCGCCCGAGAGCCGCCGCGTATTCGCCGCCGCACTTCGCGAGGACGTCCGACGCCAGCCTCCCCATCCAGGAGATCACGTGCTCGGAGACGAAGCGATCCGCGTCCTCCTGCGATCCCGAGGCGTACAGGAACGACGCGAACTCGAGTATGACGGACGCGTGATCCTCCGGGAGGGCCGCGGGATAGACCCCGCGCTTCCTGTACCAGGTCGACAGCTCGTGGACCACCCTGCCGTATAGCCGGCCCTCCCTATACCATGACTCGTATGGCGGACACGGCACGCCCTTGTAGTCGTTCACGAAGCACGATGTGTACTGGGTCCTCACGGCGTCCGAATCCCCGCTGAAGCACGCCTCGACGACGCGGAGCGCTAGGGATCTGAGCAGCTCGTCACTGACGCCGCCCAGCAGCTCCCTCGCCCTGTCGCAGTACCTGGGCCCACCGATCAGGAGCGACATCACCTTGTAATCCACGTCGTAGCTCACCGGGATCCCCTCCTGGGCCTGAAGGGCGATTGGCCCGATCCCCCGCCGGCCGCGCTCCTCACGGAGTACTCGAACCTGTGCCTGGGGCACCTCTCCAGCCACTCCTCGTCGACGCGAAGGCCCCTGGCCTCCAGGGTCCTCCTGACCCTGTCCAGGGACTTCCGGGTGCCCACCAGCGCGCCGCAGACCCTGCAGTAGACGTTCGAGTCCTCCGCGAGGACCCTCGGCTCGAGGGACCTCGGCTCGACCAGCGAGATCGCCGAGCGCCTGGCGCCGCCCTCGTAGCTGAACTCGGGGCACACGCTGACGCAGACGCCGCAGCCCACGCACGCGCGCGGGTCGAAGGTCAGCCGCGTGCGGCCCGATTCCCTCTCGATCTTCAGCGCGGCCGTGGGGCACCACTTGGCGCAGTTCTCGCACAGCGTGCACGCGTCGACGTCGACCAGCGCCTCCCTCGCCCCTAGGACCGCGGCGTTCCCCGCGTCGATGAGCGACCTCAGGATCTGGGGCCTCCTGTACGACAGCTGCGCCGATATCTGGGGCTCGCCCTGAGGCCTCTGCGGGACCTGCGCCGCCGCCCCCTGGCTGAAGGCGAACCCGCCGTAGAGCCTCCCGAGGGCCTCGACCGTGGACCTGACTGCCGAGAGGTCCTGGGAGAGCGGGCATCCGGGATCCGGGCAGTGCACCGTGACCGCGCCGCCCGCCCTCAGCGACAGCAGGTCGATCGCGCCCAGCTCCCCGACGCACGGCACCTTCAGGGACTCGCCCTCATATTTGAAGCACGAGACGACCTTGTCGCCCTTCACCCTCCCGGCGTTGACGAACGATGAATCCGGGTAGTTCGGCACCTGGATGGCGCCCATGGGGCACGCGGCGGCGCACAGGCCGCAGTTCACGCACTTTTCGCCGTCGATCTGGACCCCGCGCCTGCCCTCCCTATCTATCCTGAGCGCGCCATGCGGGCAGGACCTCTCGCACACGTCGCACACCCTGTAGAGATCCCCGCACGCCTCCCCGATGTAAACCGGGCGATCGGACCTGCTCCGATACGTTGAGATCTTCCCGGTGATCAGCTCCCTGCGGGTGTACCCGACGCTCTCCTCGGTGGCGGGCGCCCTGTCGGCGACCCATGCCGCCTGGAGGGCGGCGACGACCGTCTCGAGCGTCGAGGGGCTCCACCTGTAGTCCACCACCTGCACGAGGAGCGGATTCAGCCCCGCCCTCAGCGCGGCCTCCCTGTAAATCCTGAGGTGCTGTTGATCGTATATACCCCTTATGACTACGGCCTTCTTCCCCCTCAACCTGTCCGACAGCACCGCCGGATCGCACGTCTCCTCGACGCCCCTCCTGTGCTCGCAGAAGTGATCAACGACCTCGACGTTGAATCTGAGGAATACCGCGCCGGATCCCGTCTCGCCCAATGTTGCCCGGCGCCGCGGCGCCATATAAAATGCTTTCCATGTTTACCGAATCCAGTTTCCTGACCCCCTCCCCGCCCTGAAGGGCAGGATTCCCCGGGGGATCCCGGGGCGGGGTCTCGGCGGTTACGCCCCCTTGACGGGCGCTACTCCGTTATTGTCCAAGAGGAAGGAGAGCGGCCTCCTGAGCGTTGCCGGCATCGAGCCGGCGCCGCGCCTCAGTATGTTCAGGGCCCCATTTAGATCGCTGTGCAACTTGTGCCCGAGCGGGCAGGTGACCACGCCCCTCGGGCCCCTCGCCACCTTCGTCCCATGTATCGCGCAGTGGTTCGAGGTGCTGTACTCCAGGACCTCGTACACGCGTATGCCGTACTCCTGCGCCTTGAGCTCAATCGCGTCCATGAGTTCGCGATACCTCCACATGTTGGAGGTGAGCTTGTTTCCCCTTTCCTGAGCTATATCGTGAGGATAGCCCAGATATATCTTCGATACTCCTAGCTCCCAGAGGCCCCTCACCATGTGGTTTGCCAGGTTCCAGTACAGGTGCGCCATGCGCCCCACCAGCTTCCGGAACAGCCTCCGCCTCCTCCTGTCGAGCCTCAGGAACTCCCCATTATCGCCCGCGTTCCTGGCGATGTCCGCCTCTGACTCTATCTTGGCGATCCTCTTGGTGAGGTAGAAGTAATCCTCCTTCGCCCTCAATCCCCTGTAGAGGAGCCAGGCGCCATCGCTCGTCACAGCGCTCGCCAAAATGTTGATCCCTAGGTCCACCCCCGCGGCCCCATCGCCCCTCGGCTCCGCGATCCGGATAGATTTCCTCTCGCCGCGGACAATATGCTTCGATTCATTGCCATTCCTCGTGGTCTCGACCCCGACCTCGACTGGTATGGAGGCGTACCATGCGTTCCTGGCCTCATCGTGGCGTATCTCCAGCCTGCCCTGCTTGCCGTGCCACCTCAGCCTGCCCGCGAACTCTATTTCGAGGCCGAAGTCCCTCAGGATTAATCTGTGATTTTGCTCGTCCACTACGTATCTGTCCTGCCTGACGACCAGTATGAGCTTCCTCTCCTTGCCCTCCCTATCCTTCCAGTAATGCGGCGGGCCGACGCGCATCATGTGGGGCGGCAGCTTCCCCTCCCTCTTCCGCTTCAATAGTGAGAAGAAGGAGCTCCAGGCCTCGTTGTTCTTCTGCAGGACCGCCTGGGCGTTGACGCCGAGCGCACCCTTGTACCTCTCATAGTACTTGTCCCACGTCCCCTCTAAGTCCACATGCTGTTGCTGGAAGAACTGCTGCCTCCTCTCGTAGTTGACCTCGTTGAATAGCCTCGCCGAGATGCTCGCCAGCCTCCTGAGCTCCCTCCCCTGGGAGTCGCTCGGCAGGAGGCGGACCACGTTCGTCCTCCTGCCCGCGTACTTGACCTCGCGGATGCCCCCCTCCGGTATCGCGGGAGGAATCGGCTCCCGCTCCTCATCTCCGAGAAGTTGACCGGAGGCGAGCATCCGGAGGGAAATAGAATCTAGAATTTAAAAGCTTTCACCCCGCCCTGAAGGGCGAGGTTTGCCGTTTTATCAGGCCGGCAATGATGCCGGCCTGGATAGGATCCATTGTGAAGCGCTGGATCGGCCGCGTCCCTCCCGGTCGAAGCCCCCGTCAGGATCCCTCGGGCGTCATGGGCAGCCGGTTCAGGTCCGCGCCGATCGCATCCATCATCGCGTTTCCCGCGGCGGGCGCGGCGGATCGATGCGTCCGGGCCTCCCAACGGTGAAGATGCGTGCGTCCTGTGCGCCCATGGATGTGGGCGCGCGGTGCGGCGAGCGGTGGATCCGTGGACGCGCCCGTCCAGGCGCACCAGCTCCCCCCGGTGGCGATCCGAGCCCCGCGTCGATGAGCCCTCATCGCGGTTCCGCGGCCGCACCCCCGCGCAGCGGTCGATGCCTGGCGGCGCGCAGGGGAGTTTCGAGGAGCCGGCGTCCCCGAGCTAGATCTTGATCCCTCGAGGGCTATGGGAAAAACAAGGATGAATGATTGTGGCCGCGGGTGCCGCGGCTTCAGGGAGCGCCCGAGGATCCCCTCAGGGCCGCTATCCGGGACCTGACCGCGGCCAGCTGGGCCTCGAGGGCCGCGGCGTAGGCCTCGAGGTACGCCGCCTCCACCTGCGGCTGCCACGGGTAATAATGCCACCAGTACGGCCCCCACCAGCACATCCCGCGCCAGGGGGGCCAGGGAGCCCACCAGGGCACCTCGGATCACCCCCTCGACTGCCTCCTCAGCTCGTCGATCCTCGACCTGACCCTGGACAGCTCGTCCTCCAGCTGCCTCGCGTACGCCTCGAGGTAGCCGACGTCGGGCTGCGGGAATCCGGGCGCTGGATGCGGGCCGGCCACCGGGTACGGATCCCAGCCGTGGGACCACCAGCGGCCCCAGCCCGGGCCGTACCACGGGCCGGGCCAGTACCCGGGATCGCCGCACCGCCCGCGGCCCCTCCTCCCGTTCATGGGTCCCCACATCCCCATCACCCCGCCTTTATGTGCAATAGCACATAATATAAACGTTTCCGCGGTGTCCGAGGGCGGCGCGGGGCCGGATTCGCCCGCGCGCCCCAGCGGCCTCGGGGTCGCGCTGGCCGATCGTGGATCCGACAGGAGGTACCTGATGGACAGATCCCACGGCGTGATCACCGTTCCCCGATCATCCGTCACCAGGACGCGATCGCTCGACCTCAGGAGCATATCCAACGCCGAGTGCGCATCGGCACCCCCGGGGAGGACGGCCGGCCTCTCGAGCATGTAGCCGTATCCCGAGACGGGGCCGGAGAGCGCCCCCACGGGATCGTCCCTGAGCCTCAGGAGGAGGCCTCCGTCGAGCGCTCCCCTCATCAGGCTGCGGTCGGATACCATGAAATCCGTGCCCGAGATGGCCAGCCTCCTGAGCCCTCTCTCGATCATCAAGTCCATAGCAGCTCCCAGCGACGCATCGGGGTCGATGCCCACGATCGCGGACCCCACCGGGGCCTTCCCCCTTAGGGCGCCGATCGAGTGGAGGAACCTGGCAAGGTCGAGCGTTGTCAGGAGGCCGGAGATGCGGTCGCCCTCCATCACCAGGGCGTTGTAGTGGCCCGACGATCTCATCCTATCCACGACTTCGATTATCTGCTCGTCGGGGCGCGCGTACACGGGGGTCCACGAGACGTCCACTGCGCGAGTCACGTAGAGCGCGGTCCACGGGTTATCGGCGCCCCTGATCAGCGCGATGATCCCGTAGCCGCCTACTATCCTGGGCGGCGAGGTCGAGATCACGACGATGGATTCCCTCGCCAGCGCCAGCGCGACCGCCGCCTCTATCGCCGCGGCGCCCGGGCCCAGCTGCAGCGGCGCGTTGGGCGACCTCGAGACGACGTCCGCCACGCGCGCATCCACGCGCACGGAACCATTCCGTGCTCACAATATAAAAAGGCAAACCTCGCCCTTCAGGGCGGGGAGGGGGTCAGAAGTATTCCGCAGGCCGAACTGCGGAGGCGCGACATCCCCCGAGCGCCTCGATCCCACGCCACGGCTTAAATACGCCCACTCCCCCACCGCGCCCGTTGAGCCGGGCCGGGAGCGGATCCGCGGGGTGCGATGCCCCGCGCAGGGCGCGCGAGCTGGCGAGGGAGCTGGAGCTCAAGTACTTCGGGTGCGGCCCCATGACGCTCCTGGGCGCGTTCAGGGCCCTCGGCATAGAGGACGAGGGCGCGCTCCGCGCCTCCATGGCAATGGTCGGGGGGCTCGCGGGCACAGGTGAGACGTGCGGCGCGCTCATAGGGGCGCTCATGGTCATCGGATACGTGCGCGGGAGGCGCGGCCTCGTGCGCGCGACCCCGGAGACCGAGCGCCCGATCCTTGAGGTGGGATCGCGGATAGTGAACGAGTTCCGCTCCGAGTTCGGGTCCCTGAGCTGCAGGGACATCCAGAGGAGGCTGCTGGGGAGGTCCTACGACCTGAGGGATCCCCGGGAGGTGGAGGAGCTCCACTCCTCGGGCGACGTGGAGAGGTGCGCTGACGTCGTCGGCAGGGCCGCGGAGATGGCGGTCGAGGCCGCGCTCGGGGAGCCCTGCTAATCCCCCTGGCCGTGCTCCTCGTAGGCCTCGTAGCCCTCGGGCCCGAACTGCTCCAGGTACCAACTGTACCTGTCGTACTCACGCATCGGGAGTGCGCGGCCGCGCCAGGATATAAGTTTATGTTTGGGCGAACAAATTTTCGTCTAAAGCGGAATGAGCTCGCGTTAGCGACGCGCGGGAGCGCTTGATGCCGCGCGCCCCACGGTCTGGCCTCCTCCCGCCCCGAGGGGCAGGGTTCCCGAGATCCCGGGGATCACGCCGCCTCCACGGGCGCCACCCCGTTGGCGTCCCCCCTCGAAATCCACCTCCCCTCTCGTAGTTGACTTCGCTGAAGAGCCTCGCTGGATGAAGGTGCTCTTCGAGGTATCCGGAGGAAACGCTAGAAGGCTGACGTCACGCCGACGTCGCGCACCAGCACGTAGGGGGTCAGCACGGGGACCTCGACCTCCCACCACCTGACCCAGCGGCGCTCCCTGGACGCCATCGAGACGTTCCCCAGGTCCCTGAGCAGGTTGCTGCTGATCCTTATCCCGCGGGCCGAGCACCTGATCTCGCCGCCCTCTATGAACGGCGAGGCGTCCCTGGGCAGCGTGGAGTAGTCCCCGGTCCTGTAGTTCTGGAACCTGGTGTACCAGTTGCTCGTCACCATCAGGCCCCTGCGGACCTCGCGCACCATCTCCTCGACGCTGGAGTCGCCCGGGGAGACCTCGAGGTTCCAGGGCCCGGGCTCTATGATGCCGGCGTTCCCGGTCGTGCCGGTCCCGAACTCGGCCCCCGTGGTCGTGTTGTGTAGGTAGGTCCTGAGGACGCCGCCCGAGATTATCGCTGTGGAGCGGGTCGGGACCCCCTCGTCGTCGAACGACCTGCTCCCCACCCCATCCACTATCTGCCCGTGATCGATGAGCGAGAACCAGTCCGGGGCCACGCGCTCGCCGATCTTGCCCTCCAGGAAGGAGAATCCGGAGGCCACCGAGTACGCGGAGGCGGCCGCGCCCACGTGCTGCACGAGCTCGGCCGCCGATATGGGGGCGAATATCACGTCGTAGCGGCCGGGCTCCACGCTGCACGGCCTCGAGGCGGCGGCCGATATCTCGGCCGCGGAGCGGCCCGCGGCGGCCGGGTCCAGGCGCCTCGGGGTCGTGGAGACAGAGAGCCCCTGGCCGCTGGCCTCGGAGCCGCCGGACCCGGCGCCGAAGGCCCTGACGTTCAGCAGGGCGTAGCTCCTGCGGTCCTCCTGATCCACGCCGGACGAGGTCCTTATGTGTATCGAGATGGAGCCGAGCTCCAGGACCCCCGCGACCCTCCTGGCGCCCCCGGATATCGCGGCCGAGATGGCGGCCTCCACCATCGAGGGCGCGTCGGCCTCGAGGGCCCGGGGGTCGAAGTCGCCGTTGTGCTCGTACTTTGAGGGCGGGGGGAGGGGCGGGCGCCTGACCTCCGGCGACGACTCGAGCGCCGCCCTCAGGTCGCCGATCGCCGCCCTTATCCCGCGCTCGCTGAGGTCGTCGAGGGCCACCAGGGCGTGCCTCCCGGACCTCACGGCGTAGAGCCTCGCGGAGTCCGCGACCTCCCTCTCCGAGATCGCTATCCTGTTGTTGTAGAACTTGACGCGGAGCTCCTCGCCCGAGAACAGCAGCACGACGTAGTCCTCGGGCGACACGCCCTCCATGATGGACCTCGCGAGCCTGCCCACGATCGCTGGCGCGCCCTCGGAGCCCAAGGCTACCTCCTCCTGAGGGACACCCCCCTGATCAGCATGTGGGGGCCGCCGAACCACACGGGCACGCCCTGCATGGGCTCGCCCTTCCCGCACGTCCCGGGCGAGAACTCCACGGCCTTCCCCCTGGCGACCACCCCGGACCAGAGCCTGGAGCTCGTGACCTCCAGGACCGGGTTGAAGACCAGCTTCACCGGGCGGCCGGACTCTATCAGGTGGGCCTTGAGCCCCACGTACCTCTGGTTCTCCCTCCTGTCGTCGATGTTCCACTCCATGTAGGACTCCATCAGGAGGGCGCGGCCCGCCTCCTCCATGAGCTCCTCCAGCGTGCGGTCGCCCGGCTCCACGAAAGTGTTGGACATGCGGGGGATGGGCTCCCTGGAGTAGCTCGAGGACCGCGCGGACCCGTTGCTGCGCGCCCCGAAGGCGCGCGCGGTCTCCCTGTCGTGGAGGAGCTCGTTGACCACCCCGGCCACCATGAGCCTCTTCCTGCGGGCGGGAACCCCCTCCTCGTCGTACTCGTAGTACCCGTAGGATCCCGGTATTGTGGGGTCGTCGCTCACGAACGCCTCGGGGCTCCCGATCCTAGAGCCCATGGCATCCCTCCCCAGGTAGGACTCGCCCGCCTGCGCCGCCTCCCTCCCCAGGATCCTGTCGGCCTCGAATGGGTGGCCGACGCTCTCGTGCGCCATTATGCCGCTGATCTCGGGTCCAACTATCACGGTGTCGATCCCGGATAGGTCCTCGGCCTCCGCCCTCCTCAGGACTTCGATGACGTCCGAGGCCTCCCTCTTCATCCTCCCCTGGAAGTCCAGCTCCTCGGCGAGCTCCCATCCCCCGGAGCCGCCCAGCTCGACGATCCTCTGCACCGTCCTGCCGCCGTCCCTCGCCGTCAACAGGGCGAACGCGAACGCCCTCGAGACGCGCGATGAGATCCTGGAGCCATCGCTCGTCCTCAGGTACTTCTCCTCGCATGAGATGCGCAGCGAGATCCACCGGCCGACCATCTCGGGCCCGGCAGAGGACGCGGCGGCGTCCATCGACCTCGCCTCCTCGAGGAGATCGCTGACGTCCACGTCCTCGGGCCTCCGGCGCTCCGGGGACCTCCAGGTCGCCACCGAGGCCTCCTCCCTGGACAGGCCCTCCACGCCCCCCATCCTGGACGAGGCGGACGCCATCCTCACGAGCGAATCGACGAGCGCCCTCACGGACGCGGAGTCCAGCCTGTTCGTGGAGCCGAACGCCATCGAGCGCCCGACCAGGACGCGCACCCCGACTCCGGTGGAGCTGAAGGAGGTTGGGGGATCCGGGACCCCGTTCCTCAGGGAAACGCCGCGGCCCCAGTCGGAGCGAACGCGCGCGTCCGCGTAGTCCGCGCCCAGCTCGAGGGCGCGCTCTACGGCGACGTCCGCCAGGTCGTGGAGGCCGGCCTCCATTGCGCGGCGCATCCCTCTGGGTCGAATTAAACGGTTGCTCCCTCCGGGGGCGCCGCCGAGCGGCGACCGAGGACCAGCGCCGCGGCGATGGCCCCGACCAGCACGATCGCTATCAGGACGTACAGCAGCGTCCAGTCGGCCCTCCACTCGGCAATCAGGAGCTGGGGGGACTCCACCACCATCGAGAAGGACGGGCTCGACTCGCTGCGCGTGCCGGTCCAGCCGGCGAACGCGTAGCCGGGTATCCCCAGGATCCGGGTGGGGCTGACGCTCACGATGTCGATGGACCCCTGGGGGAAGAGGCCGGAGCCCGAGGCGACCCCGTGCGCCGTGAGCACCGTGACCTGGTAGTACAGCTGGTAGCGAGCGATGACCGCGGCCGGGGAGGTCAGGTTCACCCACACGACGTTCGACGAGCCGTTCGGGGTGTACTGGAAGCGCGCCACGATCCCCTGCGCGGGCGCCGCGGACTCCGGGAACTCCACCTCGTAGACGCCGGGGGGCAGCTGGGCTATCGCCATGCCGCCCTGATCGGTCGTGACGTTGATCGCCGTCCCCCAGGATCCGCGGATCCCGACGCCTATCCCCTGCACGGGCGTCCCGAGGGCGCTGAGGGCATCGATCGTCAGGTTGACCGGGACGTAGGAGTAGTTGAAGCGCGCCGAGGTCCCCAGCTGGCCCGAGTACGCCACCAGGTACCAGGACGCGCTGGCGGGCATCGATGGCAGCCGCATCGAAGCGTAGAAGCCGCCCGCGGGTATGGTCGCGGTCGCCGAGAACCCGTCGGGGCCGATCACGCTGACGTTGACCGGAGTCCAGGGCGAGATTATGTCCCCCGCCGCGTCCTCCAGGTATAGGTAGAGGATGGGCTGCGCGCCGGCCATGGGCTCGGGCGGCACGACGGACGCCACGAGGTAAGGCTGGACCGGGGAGGGGCCCGAGAGCGACTCGACCTCGAGGGATGCGGGGCTCACCCCCTCGGCGGATGCCACCATCGTCAGCTCGCCGGATCCGGCCACCGTGACGTTGAACTGCGCCGCGGAGGATCCGGCCGGGATTTCCACCTCCATGGGGGGCGGCAGCTCCCCCACGTAGCCCGGCGCGGGGTAGAACTGCACGAGCACGCCCGTGGGCGATGGAGCCGGCGCGGGATACCCGTAGGAGGTCAGGAGCTGCACGCAGAACTCCGCCCCGGTTCCGCTGATGAGCCTGCCGGGGCCGTAGAGCGCGAGCTGGGCCGGGATCCCTCCCATGTAGGTGCCCGGCTCGTAGGCCGAGACCCTCAGGTAGCCCGGCGCCAGGCCCTGGGACGAGGCGGTCAGCGTCGCTGACCCGATGCCCTCGGCCGTCAGGTTGGCCGTGGATGCCGCGCCGCTCGAGTAGGTGGACGTGTTCACCGGCAGCGGCGATGCCACGCCGGGGTTGTCGCTGGTCACAACCGCCGGGTAGACCACCGACACCGCCGATCCGTTCGCCGCGGCGGCCAGGACCAGGGGATACGTCTGCCCGAGCGCGACCGCGCTGGGCCCGTAGAGCTCGATGGAGGTCGGCGCCGCGCTGCCCGGGATGGAGCTGAAGGCCGCGCTGCCCGACAGGAACCCCTGCGCCTGGGCTGTCAGGCTCGCGTTGCCCGTTCCCGTGACCTCGAGCTCCGCCCAGGCGTGATCGCTCCCCGCGGGGATCGTGATGTAGCTGGAGAGCGGCTCCACCACGTCGCCGTTGGAGGAGCTCAGGAAGACGCGGACCGGGAAGTCCGCCACGAGGGGGCGCCCCGAGGGGTCCAGGATCTGAACGAGCGCTATCGCGAGGTCAGCGCCCGGATACCATACCGAGTCGGGCATCAGGGTGACCGCGAGCCTCGGCTCGAACCTGCCCACGGTGACGCCCGCGGGGCCGGAGGGCGAGAGGCCCTGCGCGACCCCGAACAGGTCCGCGGTGCCGCTGGAGTTGCCGGCGCTGAGGCTGGCGTAAGCCATGTACGATCCCCGTGGTATCGTAACTGCCGCCTGGTGGGATACCAGCTTCGGATAGGAGTATATGCTGACGGACGCGCCGGAGCCCAGCGGCGCAGGATTGCCGAAGGCGTCGACCGACTCCACGAGGATGGAGCCGTTCTCGCCGTACAGGAGGTCGGGCGGGAGCGGCTCCAGCGACAGCCCGTAGGGATAACCCACGGCGCGGCCGACCATTATCGTCGCGTTTGCGGATAGGCCCAGCGCGGGGGCGCTCACGGTGAGGACCGCGGTGCCCGGCGACACCGGCACCACCGGTATCGCCAAGTATCCGCCGCCCCGCACGGCGCCGAGCGCCACGCGAAGCACGGAGGAGTTGGACGTCGACACCACCAGGTAGGTCTGCGGGAGCGGGGCGTAGCCCCCGGAGGTTCTGAGGGCGGCGTAAACGTAGAACGTCTGCCCCACCGCCGGTAGCTCCGGAAACGGGGATATCACCGCGAGCGAGGGCGCCGATGAGGACGCGGAGGCCGCCGCGAACCCGGGCATTGAGGACAGGGCCACCAGCAGCGAGATCGTGAGCACCGCGAGCCGGCGCACGCACTCAGTTGCGTGAGATCGAATTTATCCCTTTACCCTCAGCGCCGTCCAATGCCCCGGTCGCGATCTAACGAGTTGGACCAGTTGTCTAGGACGCTAGTTGGCACCGCAAATATCAGCGATGGTATTCCACAGTGCGTGGATCGGGAAGGGAGGCCTTCGGAGGAGCTGATCCTGGGGGCCAAGTTCTCCGACATCCCCGAGGGGATGGCGATCGTCGGCAACGTGGCATCCGGGAGGGGGCTCAGGGAGGCCATGGGAAACGTGCCCCCCTCGGACGTGATAATAGAGAGGGGATCCTTCACCCTGATCTACAGGTTCCCGCGCTCATCGAGCGCCGCGCTCGACGACGCGATGAGGGACCTCGCGATCCTCCTGGCCGAGGGGGCCGGGGACAGCGGGCTCGAGGTGCACGTGGAGGAGGGCGGGGAGGATGACCTCTTGGTGCTCAGGGTCAGGCGCGTGCTGCATCCATCGGAGGCGGATATGCCCATCCTAGACGTCCTGCGCGAGTACGCGAGGAGGCTGGAGGAGCGCGTCTCGAGGGAGCTCGGCGGCGTCCATTGAGCCGCTCCTGGAGCGGGGAGATTTCCACCGTGCCCCAGGATGGCCGCTCACCTCCATGTCCGGAGACCCCGCCGCGGCCGCACCCATTAGAGTGAGACCCGCGGATTCGCGGGGTTGCGCGCATCCCCCATCGCGCCGCGCCTCACTGGGCGGGCGGTGGACCCTGCGAGCGGGCGCACGCGACCGCGGAGACCCTGCGCAGCCCGACTATCAGAAGCGCGTAGATGACGATGTCGAGCGCCAGGAGGACTGCCATCAGGTCCATGAGCGGCGCCAACGGGGCGGCGGCCGGTGGCGGGACGAACGCGCCCGATGCCGGGTTCATGTACGTCCCCGCGACCCAGAACGCCCAGTACGCGAACCCGGCGACCGCCACTATCACCGTGGCGATGAGCGTGGCTATGGACGCCTTTATGTAGCCGACTCCGTGGTCCTCGTCTAGCCTCCAGAGCCCCACCAGGACCATTATGAAGCCCGCGAGCTCCAGGATCCCTCCGAGCGCGACGGCGCCCGCGCCGGCGAGCCCGAGGGCCCAGGGCTGAGGGCCGGCCGCGGAGATCGCGACTGATATGGGAATGAACACGGCGATCACCAGGATCAGCCCTATCACCTCCAGCACCAAGCCGGTCCTCCCTATGCCGTACCTGTGGCGATCCGCGTCCCTGAGCCTGGACCAGCCTATCCACTGGAGGGCGAGCGACGCCACGGCGAACGCGAGCGAGATCAAGTCCGTCGCGGCCATGGCGCCGCCCAGCGTCCACAGCGGCCCGTGCCCGCCGTAGATCATGAGGTACGGGATCTGCGACCAGATCCAGAGGATGAACGGCGCCGATGCGGCCGTGCCCACCAGCGGGAGCAGGAAGGACCACATGAGCATCCTGGCGCCGCCCGACACCAGCTCGCATGCCCGCCGGGTCGGGCCGACCTCTCCAGCGACCATTTGGATACTTCACGATCTTACTGTTTAATATTTTTTCGCGCGGGTGCCCGTCGGGGGCGGGGAGGAGGTTCCGCCGCGCTTCATGGGCGAGCGCGAGCTCGCGCGGCGGGCGATCCCGCACCCCAGGGAAGCGGCCGGGCGGGGCGGAGGGGGACGGCTCCCCGAGACTCCGGGGCCACTAAGCTTATCCGGCGGTCCCTCGCAGCTCGTGGCGTGCAGGAGGAGCGTCTCGTGTCGGGTGGGGCCAGGGCGCTGATGTGGTCCATGATCCTGGAGCTGGTGGGCGGGGTAGTGGGGATCGTCGGCGCCGCCGCCGCGGCGCTCGCGTTCACGTTGCCCGCCGCGTGCGTGCCGCCCTGCCCCGCGCAGCATCCGCCGACCCCGCCCGCGGCGCTGCAGTACGCTATGCTGGCGTTCCTAGTGATACTCGTGGCGTTCGGCGTGGCGTCGCTCGCCCTCCAGTGGATAGGCTGGTCCAGGCTCAGGGACGCGGATCGCCACAGGTACGGCATAGGGAGGACCGGCCTGGTGCTGGTGATAGTGGGGTTCGTCATCGCGCTCGCGGCATTCGCGGTGCTCTACTCGGCCCTGTTCCCGATCGTAGCGGGATACGCCTCCTCGGGCGTGCCCCCAATCCCGCCCACCGGCGCCCTGGGGTCGGCGCTCGGACCGGTCGCGGCCGCCGCCGGACTCCTGCTGCTGGGAGCCGCCCTGGCGCTGGCGGGCTCCATAGCTGTCTGGGTGGGGCTCTGGAGGCTCGACGAGGACCACGGCAGCGGAGCGGTGAGGGCCGCGATAATATTGGAGATCGTGGCGGTCGCGGTAGCCGCGCTGTCATTTATCTCCTACGCGGCGGCCCTGGTCGCCTCGGCGCTGGCATTCATCTCATACGTGCTCATGATACTGGGCCTCCACGGCATATCCGTGCGCGCGGCGCCCCGAGGCCCGGGCCGCGCCTCCGTGGCGCCTCCGCCCCAGCCAGGCGAACCGCCCGCCGCATCCGGGATTTACCTTCGGAATTCGGGGAACCTATTATGCGGTTAGCGCTGCGGGGGATCCCGCGGGGCGGCCCCTTGATCGCTTAAACCCCCAACCATTCAAGGTCCCTTTAAAACCCCCTTGGAACGTCGCGCCGATGGCCCTCGATCGGCTTGAACCCCTGCGCTGTAATCCTTAAACCGGGCTCAAACGCCTCCACACAGCAGTTTAAGCGGCGTTCAAACCGCCCTTTCTGCGGGCCACCGAAACCTTCCAATTTAGCCCACACAGCGGGGCGACCACGCCCCTAGGAGGGGTAAGTTTGTAGTTCTTTTATCCAGGGAGGGAGGATCCCGCAGGCGTGCCGCCCGATGAGACGCTGGAGAGGATAAAGTCGGGACGCATCTATGGGTCGACGGAGGTCGCCCTGGCTGTGCTCGAGGACCTGCGCTCCGAGGCCTGGCGCGGCCGGCGCGACTACTCGCAGTTCCTAGTGGATTACGTGCCCAAGTACCTAGCGGCCAGGCCCACCAGCGTGGCCATGCTCAACGCGCTCCGCGAGTTCTTGTCGCAATACGTCGATGCGATCCGCGGGGGGGCCCAGCCGAGCGAGGCCGTCCCGCGGATCGTCGATTCCATAGTCGCGGCCCGGAGGGCGGCGAAGGTCGCCATCGCCGAGATAGGCTCCCGGAGGCTGAGGGATGGCGAATCCGTGATGATGCACTCCTACAGCAGGACGGCGATGGGCATAGTGAGGAGGGCCGCGGAGAATCTGGGATTGAGACTCTCGGTTTACCTGACGGAGTCCAGGCCGATCGGGGAGGGGCTCGCGGCCGCCGAGGAGCTGAGCCGCCTGGGGGAGGGCGTGCGCGTGAGGGTCATAGTGGACTCGGCGGTCAGGTACTTCATGAAGGACGTGGACAGGGTCATAGTGGGGGCGGACGCCGTGGCCGCCAACGGCGCGGTGGTGAACAAGGTCGGGACCTCCGTCGTGGCGCTGGCCGCCAAGGAGGCCAGGGTCAACTTCTACGTGGCGGCGGAGACCTACAAGTTCAGCCTGGAGACCCTGACGGGCGAGCTGGTGCCGCAGGTCATGCTCTCGGGGGCGGAGCTGATCGCCCCTCCGAGGCGCATGTCGAGGCTGGCCGGCAGGGTCGTGGTGAGGGCTCCCATATTCGACGTGACGCCTGCGGAGTACATAGACGCGATAATAACCGAGAGGGGGATCGTCGCCCCGCAGGCGATATCGCTGCTGATCAGGGACATCTACGGGTGGCCGCCGCGCGCCTCAAGCATCCAGGACCTGCTGGAGGAGGTGAGGGGGCTCGAGCGACGGCGCGCCCGAGGGCATCCCAAGGGACGTCATCGAGGTGAGGGAGGCGATACGGGACATGAGGGTGAGGGGGGCCGGGAGGATCGCCAGGGCTGCGGCCGAGGCGCTCGCCAGGGCGGCCGAGGCCTTCCGGGGGGAGGACCCGGGGGCCTTCATCAAGTACATGGAGGGAGTGGCCGAGTTCCTCAGGAGCTCGAGGCCGACCGCCGTGTCCCTGCCCAACGCGATCTCCTTCGTTATGAGGAGTCTGAGGGAGAGTCCGCCGGCGTCCGTCGAGGAGGGAAAGCGCGCCGTGAGGGAAGCGGCGAGCGAGTTCGTGGTTTACTCCAAGAATGCCGTGAGGGTGATAGGGGAGCTGGGGGCCAGGAGGTTCCGGAACGGCGACGTTGTCATGACGCACTGCCACAGCAGCGCCGCGGCCGCGGTCCTGAGCGCGGCCCACAGGATGGGGAAGGTGGACAGGGTCTACGTCAAGGAGACCAGGCCCAGGCTGCAGGGGCTGATAGCCGCCAGGGTCCTCTCGGACGCCGGGCTGGACGTGACGCTGATACCGGACTCGGCGGTCAGGTACTTCATGAAGGACGTGGACAGGGTCATAGTGGGGGCGGACGCCGTGGCCGCCAACGGCGCGGTGGTGAACAAGGTCGGGACCTCCGTCGTGGCGCTGGCCGCCAAGGAGGCCAGGGTCAACTTCTACGTGGCGGCGGAGACCTACAAGTTCAGCCCGAGGACCATAGTGGGGGAGCTGGTGCCGATAGAGTTCAGGGATCCCGCGGAGGTCGTCGGCAGTGACTGGATCGCCGCGCATCCCAAGGTGGAGGTGCTGAACCCCGCGTTCGACGTGACGCCGGCGGAGTACATAGACGCGATAATAACCGAGAGGGGGGTGATATCGCCGTACGCCGCTCCGCTCATCCTCATGGAGGAGTACGGCGTGAGGACCTGGTTGCCCCGAGGATGTGATGCCCGGCGGCGCGCGCCGAGGCCGCCTCTGCGTGGTGCCCCCTCCCGCCGGACGCTGTGAGGAGCGCGTACGCCGCCGAGAGGGCTGCGGCGAGGGCGCCGCCGAACTCGGGAATCGACATGTAATCGATCGACGCCACGGCGGCCGAGGCCGCGTAGCCCATGAGGAACGTGAGCGCCTGGAGCGTCGCCAGGTAGGTGTAGAACTTGACGCCGGGGCGCCCGGATATGTGCGAGACGAAGGCTATCGAGAGGGGTATTATTGCCTCCCAGAACCCGAACGCTATGCCGAAGGCCCAGGAGAGCGGCAGGAGCGCGGTCAGGGAGAAGCCGGCGAGCGCCGCGCTTATGCCCCAGCGCGCGCGGCTGAGCGCCAGGGCCGCGATCATGCCCACCGCCTCGCCGGCGGATGCCACGAGGCCGAGCTGCGCGCTCGAGAGCGAGTAAGCGCGCTCCAAGACCAGGAACACGTACGGCGACTCGAGCGCCACCGGGACCATCGCCGGTATCGCGATCGCCCACCCCCTGGCCGAGGCGGAGCCCTCCTCAGCCCTCAGCCCGCTCGCCAGCGCCACCGGCACGAGCGATGATGCCACGAGGGCCCCCGAGAGCGCGAAGAGCGCGGCGAAGCCCAGGCGGGAGGCCAGGAGGCCGCCCAGGGCCGGCATGAACAGGGAGGGCGACACCGAGAGCGCCCAGACCATCGGTATGTAGGATGCCTCCTCCGCGGCGAGCGAGGCGTAGTAGGATGGGAGCGCCGCGTAGAACGCCTGGTTCAGCGACAGGAGGAGCGCGAACTGCGGGAAGCCGTCCGCGAGCCCCATGAGGGAGATCGCCAGCCCGGCGACCGCCATCCACGCGGAGATCGATGCCCTAGCGCCGAACCGCCTGTACGTGATGAGCCCGGCCGCGGGGTACGCTATCGCTGCGAGGCCCGCCAGGAGGTACACCTGGGATATGGCCTGCGGCCTTACGAAGAGCGCCATGTAGGGCGATAGGTACGCGAAGTACGCGTAGTACCCGATGCCCCAGAGGAACCAGCTGACGGCCACGCTGAGCGTCGCCCGGCTGCGCGTGGCCATGCGCCGAGCACCGACGTCCGAACGCGCGCGCAACGCGGCCACCGAGCGCGCCCGCGGAAAAGCGTTTCGTAGGGCTCCTCTCGGAGCGCCCGGGTTGGGACGCTCGATGCGCGCGGCCGGCGGGCCCTAACATTAAAGAGGGCCGCGCACGCTGCGGGGGATGATTTGAGGGGAGGCGCCAGGCGCCGCCTGAGGCTCGAGGTGAGCGTGCACGCGCACGCGACCGAGGACGAGGGGCTCATCCTCAGGAGCCTGGAGGATGCCCTGGGCATCTCCGGGGACGAGTTGACCATCAGCAGGGTGAGCGGGTCCCATGGAAATCCGGTCACGATCATCCGCGCGGAGCTGAGCGGTGAGAGGGCGCTCGAGGTCCTCCGCGGCGCGCTCAGGCGCATGGACCCGTCGGAGAGGATCGCACTGGGCCGCGCCGTGGGCGACCTCATGGACGATCGCGGCAGGATATACCTCAGGCTGGACAAGCAGAGCCTCGTGCTAGGCGAGGTGAGGATCGGGCGGGAGGATCCGGTGCGGCTCGTCCTCTCCTCGAGCGCCGGCGGCAGGGATGCGGCCGAGCTGCTCGAGGAGGCCCTGAGGGAGGTAGGCGGGTGAGGCCGGCTGATCCCGGTCGACGCGTACGTGCACCTGGGCGAGGGCTGCGGGGAGATGCTGAGGGAGCTCAGGGCCCTCGGCTTCAAGCTCGTGCTGGCCAGCGCGGGCGACGGGTGCGGCGCGATCGAGGCGGGCGCCGAGTTCAGGGTGGCCATGTACGCCAGGGGAGGCCGCGGCATCAACATCTCGAGGCCGGGGGATGAGGTGGCGGAGGTCCTCCTGATCGAGCTGGGATCCCTGGACCTGGGGGGGCTGGATCGCTTGCTCAGGAGCCACCCGAACCGCGTGAGGGCGCTCGTGATCACGTTCTCCGAGCTCAGGGAGCTCAGGGCCAGGGGCAGGCTGAGCATGCGCGAGCTGGGCGAGCTGTTCGAGCTCGCGCTGGATCGCCACGCCCCGCTCCTGATGGGATCCGGCGCCCGCAGGAGGGAGGAGCTCCTCGGCCCCAGGGCGCTCTACAGCGCCCTGCGCGCGATCGATGCGGACTTCTGGGCCAGGATTGATTACAGGAGGGCGGTGGCCTACCTCTACGAGAGGGCGGCCATGGCCGCGCCCGGGGGGCGATCGGATGCGCGTAGTGACCAGGTACATCGCGGTCGCGGGGTGCGAGGGCCGCGAGGAGGAGGCGCTGGCGGAGGTGGAGCGCAACCTGGAGTGGCTCCTGGGCGCCATGGGGGGCCACTGGGTGAGGCTGAGGATCCGCAACTTGGATGGGATCTGCGCCGTGGAGGCCAGGCTCCGCCGCGGGGACGCGCTGGACGCGGTGATCTTCGCGATAGCGCTGTCCGAGGTCGGCGGCGGGTACCTCAGGCCGGTGAAGACCTCGGGCACCCTCAGGGGCCTCCTGGAAAGGTTAAAGGATGGAGGAACCCCCGACTGGGATGGGGGATGAGGGCAAACCGTCCCAGTCTGACGCATGATGTGCTCGCGACGAACCGACCCCCTCCCCGTCCTGAAGGGCGAGGTCCGCCGCCCTTCTATCGCTCCTGCTTGCTGTGCCTGGAGTAGAGGATCCTCAGGGCCTCCTCGAGGACCTCTATGCTCCTCAGGTACTCCTCCAGGTCCAGGCGCTCGTGATTCGTGTGCGACAGCTTGGGGTCGCCCGGCCCGTACGTGGCCGCGGGGACGCTCATGGAGAATCCCAGTATGTTCATGTCGCCGGTTCCCGTCTTCCTGACCAGCTGCGCGCTCCTGCCGGTTATCCTGTAGATGGCAGCGGAGAGCGCGCTGACGAGCGGATTCGACTTGTCCACCAGGAAAGCCTCCGTTATCTCCTCCGGCACCACCTGCACGTTGACGCCGTGCTCCGTGGAGTCCACGTACTCCTTCACGCGCGCGAGCAGGTCGTTGACCACCCTGTAGGACCGGAGCCTCGGAGGCACCCTGATGTCGAGCGTGAAGGAGCAGCTGGGCGGCGCGACGTTCGTCGAAACCCCCGCCTGGATCATGGTCACGCACATCGTGAGCGAGTCGAACATGCTCTCCCTGCTCTCGCTCGAGACGTAGCTGCGGAGCCCATCTATTATCCCCAGGGCGTGCATGAACGCGCTCTTGCCGAGCCAGGGAGAGCTCGCGTGGAACCCCTCCGCCTCGACGTTCACCCTGAGCTGTATGCGCCCCTTGTAGCCCACGGTTATCTGGCCTGTGCCGCTGGGCTCCCCGAAGAGCGCGTAATCGACGCTCATGCCGCTCCTGGCCAGGTGCTTCGCGCCGCTGCCCCTGCCCTCCTCGTCCACGACCGCCGCGACCACTATCTCGCCCTCGTATCCGCTCTCCTTCAACGCGTGCGCGGCCAGTATCATGGCCGCCAGCGAGCCCTTAGCGTCCACCGACCCGCGGCCCAGCAGGTAGCCGTCCTCCAGCCTCACGGGCAGCCTGCCCGGCACCGTGTCCATGTGGCTGCAGAGCAGAACCGCCGGCCGCTTGCCCCTGTAGACGCCTATCACGTTCCCCACGTCGTCGAGCTTCACGTCGTCGAACGCGAAGTCCGACGACATCCTCTCGTAGAGGTACTTGGCTATCCTCCCCTCGCGCCCCGACGGCGAATATATGTTCACCATGTCCAGGAGGAGCTTCACTTCCTCGCGGTCCTCGATGTTCATGCGCACTACCTCTTCGCGATCCCCGCGACATACTCCATCATCTGGCCGGCAATATCTATACCGGTCACCCTGACGCTGTTCCTGAACTCCGGGTTGTGGTTCACCTCGTGGACGAGCAGCCCCTCCTCGGTCTCCATCGCGTCGACGCCCAGCACGCCGCCGCCCACGGCCTCCGCGGCCCTCAGCGAGATGTCCTCGAGCTCCTTGGTGATGGGACAGGGCTCTGCCCTCCCTCCCCTCGCCGTGTTCGTCCTCCAGTCGTCCGGGGGCTGATAGCGGTAGATGGCCGCGACGACCCTGTCCCCGACGACGAAGGAGCGTATGTCCCTCGGGGGGCGCCTGACATACTCCTGGAGGTAGTACACCTGATGTATCGGGCCCATCTCCTCGCGGTCCTCCAGCACGGCCTGCGCCGCGGCCCTCGAGTCCAGCAGCGCGACCAGCCTGCCCCAGCTGCCCAGGACGGGCTTCAGGACCGCCTTGCCGCCCAGGGACTCGTACGCGCTGAGCGCGCCGTCCCTGGAGAATGCGACGAGCGTCCGGGGCGTCGGGACGCCGCTCCTCGCCAGGGCGAGCGTCGTCAGCATCTTGTTGCCGGCCACGATGACCGTCTGCAGGCCGTTCACCACGGTGACGCCCGCGTACTCCAGGTAAGCGGTGACGTGCAGGTGGCGGTAGTAACTGACGCTGCGCTGGAAGGCCACGCCGTCCACGATGCCGCCGGGCGAGCCGTGCGAGTCCAGGACCATGTTCCTGGTGTCCACCAGCTTCACGTCTATGCCCATCCTGGCGGCGGACTCCACGAGCATCTTCTCCTCGATCCTAACCACGTCGTGCAGTATCGTCACTGTGACCACTCGTCGCTCACCTCCCCCGCTCAGCTCCCGCTGCGACTCCAGGAAGAATCTCTCCATGCGCTCGTCCATCTCCAGCTCGAACAGGTCGCCCCTCTGCAGGCGCTTCATGGCCTCGGCGAAGGCCCTGGCGCTCTCCTCGTCCGGCTCCAGTCCCATCAGCCTGAGGAAGAACGCCGCCCCATTCTTCCCCAGGAGCTCGCCGAACACGAGCTTCCTCCTGGAGCCCACCAAGCGCGGCGGCACGACCTCGTATGCCGCGGGGTTCCTGAGGACCGCCGCTATGTGCGTGCCGGCCTTGTGCTTGTAGGCGTTCTCGCCCAGGAGCGGCATGAACGGCGGCGGCTTGAAGCCGAGGTACCCGAACACCAGGTCGTACAGGTCCCTGAGCATCTGGGTCCTGACGTCAAGGCGCACGCCGTAGATCACCAACAGCGCCACGGAAAGCTGCGCCAGGTCGGTTATCCCGGACCTCTCGCCTATGCCGCCCACCGTGACGTGCACCTGATCCGCCCCGGCCTCGAGGCCCGCCAGCGCGTTGGCCAGGGAGAGTCCCAGGTCGTTGTGGCAGTGCACGTCTATGGGGACGCTCACGGACTCCCTGACCGTCCTGACGAGCCTGTACATGCCGCCCGGCGTCATCACCCCCACCGTGTCGGGCACGCTTATGCGGTCGGCGCCCGCCTCCTCAACGGCCCTCGCGTAGGCGATGAGGCGGTCGGGGGAGGTCCTGCTGGCGTCCTCGAGCGTGAACCTGAGCCTCAGGCCGTGGGACTTGGCGTACTCGACGGCGTCGACGCCCCTGCGGACGGCCTCCTCGAAGCTGACCTTCAGCTTGTACCTGAGGTGGATATCGGATACCGAGTGGTAGATCGCGCCGTAGCCGGCGTCGCACTTCAGCAGGACGTCGATGTCCTGCCTGAGGGCCCTGGCGTGCGCCACTATCTGCGCGCTGAGGCCGGCCCTCACCATCTCCCTGCAGCTCTCGAAGTGCGAGGGCGATACCACCGGGCTTATCTCTATGGCGTCGACGCCGAAGTAGTCCAGCATCCAGGCCACCTGGAGGCGCTGCCTGGTCGTGAAGGAGACGCCGGCGCCCTGCTCGCCCTCGCGGAGCGTGCTGTCGAGGATCCTGATCCTCCTGTCGCGCAGCGCGGATACCGATGGGCCGTTGTACTCGCCGGAGTAGCCCAGGCTCTCCTCTCCCACGGGGGCCGCGTTGGCCAATCGCGTCAATCCTCCTTTAATATTATTATTGTATTGGTGCCCACGACGCCGTCCATGGACCTTATCCTGTCTATCGTGGAGTTGACGTCCGCTATGCCGTCGCCGTGCACGAAGATCGCCATGTCGTACTGGCCGGTTATCTCGTAGATGCGCTCCACTCCCTCGATCGCCTTTATGCGGCCGGCGATCTCCTGTATCTGGGCGCCAGGCTCAACGGCCACCAGCGTTATCGCGTTGGCCCCGCCCGACCTCCCCAGCTCTATCGTGAACCTCCTTATGACCCCGGAGTCCACTAGGCGCTTCACGCGCCTTCTGACGGTCGCCTCCGAGACCCCCAGCTCCTTCGCTATCTCGATGAACGACTTCCTGGCGTCGGACCGGAGTATGTCCAGCAACTTCCTATCCAGTTCGTCATACGTCACGCATCGCGCACTTTCAGGACTGTAATTAATTCTTTTCGCCGATGATTGACCGCTTCTTGCGCTCAATTTCATCCAAAGTTCTGTCGATTATCGACAAGGCTTCGTCCACCTCCGCATCGCCCACCACGAGCGGCGGGAGGAACCTGAGCGTCCTGATGCCCGAGTAGGCCGGGATGAGGCCGCTGGATATCAGCGCGGGGATCGCCTCGGCCACGCTGATCCTCAGGTCCAGCGCGTCCATCAGCCCCAGCCCCCTGCTGGACTCGGCGAGCCTGCGCGAGGAGGAGATCCTCTCGAGCCCCCGCAGGAACCTGGAGCCCATCCTCCCCGCGTTCTCCCAGAGCCTCTCCTCCCTGATCACGCGCAGGACGGCCGCACCCGCGGCGGAGGCGAGCGGGTTGCCGCCGAACGTCGACGTCTGCTCGCCCAGCTTGAGGGCGTCGGAGAGCTCCGAGGACATGACCGTGACGCCCATCGGGACGCCGCCGCCTATCCCCTTCCCTATCGTCATCACGTCGGGCCGCACCCCCCAGTGCTCGTGCGCCCACATCCTGCCGGTCCTCCCCAGGCCGGCCTGTATCTCATCGATCACGAGCACGCAGCCGCTGGACCTGCAGCGCCTCTCGGCCTCGCGCATGAACTCGCCGCTCGGCAGGACGACGCCGCCCTCGCCCTGGACGGGCTCCAGGAAGAGGGCCGCGGCCTCCTCGAACGGCGCGTCCTCGAGGGACTTGACGTCGCCGTAGCCCACGAAGTGCACCCTGGGGAGGAGCTGGGAGAACGGCCTCCTGTACTTCTCGCCCCACGTGAGCGAGAGCGCGCCCAGGGTCTTCCCGTGGTAGGAGCCCTTGGCGGCCATCAGCAGGGAGCGGCCCGTGGCCTTCACCGCCACCTTCAGCGCCGCCTCCACGGCCTCGGCGCCGCTGTTAGACATGTACGCGGTCGACATGTGGCCCGGGAGGACGCTGAACAGCTCCTCGAGGAACTCCGCCCTGGCGGGGCTGTAGAGAGAGCCGTGGCATATCGCGTAGCGGTCGAGCTGGGCCTTGATGGCCTCGGCGACCTCCCTCCTGCCGTGTCCCAGTATCGCCACGCCGTAGCCCGCCATGAAGTCCAAGTACCGGCGCCCGTCCGCCCCCCACAGGTGAGCGCCCTCTGCGCGATCCACCACCACGCCGAACTTCTGGAAGGTCCTGGCGAGCCTGGAGTCCTCGACGCTCATCACGCGAGCGGGATCCACTCAGGGTCCCCTCCTGATCAGGGTGCGGGATCCGTTCAGCGCGTTCTCCAGGGGCGAGCTCGCCCTCCCGTCCGCTATCACGACCTCCCCGACGCCCCCCTCGAGCGCCTCCGTCGCCGCCAGGAGCTTCTTGTCCATGCCCGGCCCCACGCGCTTCATGCGATCCCTCGCCTCCTCCAGGGTCAGCTCCCTCACGAGCTCCCCGCGCTCGTCCAGCAGGCCGGGGACGTTCGTGAAGAGCACCAGCCGCTCGGCCCCGAGGGCGCGCGCGACGTACGCAGCCGCCCTGTCCGCGTCCACGTTGAGCACCTCCCCCTCCTGATCTATCGCGAGGGGAGATATTACTGGTGTGAACCCCGACCCGAGCAGCGCCCTCAGCACCTCGGCCCTCACGCCCACTATCCTCCCCGTGTATCCGCCGTCTATCGCGCGCTTCCTCCCCCTCTCATCGATGATTACGAGGCGCTTCTTGCGCTCCGCCATCATGAGGCCGCCGTCCACGCCGGAGAGCCCGAACGCGTCGACCCCCCTGGCGCGCAGCGCGGCCACTATCTCCGTGTTTATCCTCCCGGCCATCACCATCGCGAACACTTCCATCGTCTCCTTGTCCGTGTAGCGGCTCCTTATGCCGCCCGGCGAGGTGACGAACTGCTGCCTTATGCCGAGCCTCTCCGCGATCTCCGTGACCACGGCCCCGCCGCCGTGGACGACGACGAGCCTCTCGCTCCTCGAGGCGCGCGACACGTCGTCCAGGATCCCGCCCAGGAAGCCGCCGTGGACGAGGCTGCCCCCGATCTTGAGGACGATCATCGCCGATCCCTCATACTGGATGGAGCGGCGCCGCGTCGAGCGCCGTCCTCTCGTCGAACCCGAGCATCAGGTTCATCGCCTGCAGGGCGCTCCCCGCGGCCCCCTTCATCAAATTGTCTATCGCGGAGAGGGCGACTATCCTGCTCGTGTGGGGGTCCAGCTCGAAGCCTATGTCCGCGAAATTGGAGCCGACGACTATCTTCGGATCCGGGTACCTGAATATGCCCTTCTTGTCCCTCACGAACCTGATGAACGGCTCGTCGCGGTACATCTCCCTGTAGGCCCTCCAGACCTTGGCCGGGTCCATGTCGCCGCTGTCCACGAACACGTGCGACGTCGAGAGTATCCCGCGCACCATGTTCACCGAGTGGGCGCTCATCGCCACCGCGTGCTCGCGGCCTGACACCGCGCGCAGCTCCTGCTCTATCTCGGCGACGTGCCTGTGCCCGGCCGGGGCGTACGGCCGCACGACCCCGAAGCGCTCGGAGAAGTGGGTGGCGAGCGACGGCTTCCCGCCGGCGCCCGAGGACCCCACCTTGACGTCCACGACGATCGTGCCGCGGATCATGCCGCTGCGCGCCAGGGGGGCCAGCGCGAGGATCGCCGCGGCCGCGTTGCACCCGGGGGCCGAGGCGTATCTGGCGCCCCTCAGCTCCTCGCGGTGCAGCTCCGGCAGGCCGTAGACGAACCTTCCCAACAGGTCCGGGTAAGGATGCTCGTAGTGGTACCAGAGCTTGTAGGCCGAGGGGTCCTTGAGCCTGAAGTCCGCGCTCATGTCGATTATGCGGACCCCCATGTCGACGAGCTTGGGCGTCAGCTTGACGGAGGCGCCGTGCGGCACCGAGAGGAACACGAGGTCGGACTTGGACGCTACCGACACGGGATCCTCCCCGGTGAACTGGAGCGAGAGAACCCCCCTCAGGTTCGGGTGGACCCTGTGGACGTACTCGCCCGCGTGCACGCGGGAGTGCGCCGCTACTATCTCAACCCCGGGGTGCCGCGAGAGCAACCTCAGCAGCTCCCCGCCGACGTAGCCCGAGGCCCCTATTACCGAGACCTTGGTCGACATGCCGCCTATCTCCTGGCGATGGACTTCACGTACTCCACTATCTTGGAGGCGACGTCGATCCCCGTGGCCCTGGACACGCCGTGGAACTCAACCCCCCCGTTCACCTCGTGGACGAGCAGCCCCTCCTCGGTCTCCATCGCGTCGACGCCCAGCACGCCGCCGCCCACGGCCTCCGCGGCCTTTAACATTATCTCGCGCTCGTCCTCCCTCAGGTTGGCCGGCTCGGCCCTCCCTCCCCTCGCTATGTTCGTCCTCCAGTCGTCCGGGGGCTGATAGCGGTACTCGGCCGCCACCACGCTGTCCCCGACCACCACCGCGCGTATGTCCCTCGGGGGGCGCCTGACGTACTCCTGGAGGTAGTACACCTGATACGTGGGATCCTGGAGCATCCTCCTGAACTCGACTATTATGCTCGCGTCGTCCCTGTCGTCGACCTTGGCCACCATGCGGCCCCAGCTGCCGACTATCGGCTTCACAACCATCGGGTATCCGTGGCGGTCCATGAACTCCACCGCGGAATCGTCCGAGAACGACACGTACGTCCTGGGGGTGGGGATCCCCCTCTTCGCGAGCTCGAGCGACGTCAGCAGCTTGTTCCCGCTTATCAGCGAGGTGCTGAACGAGTTCACCACCAGGCGGCCGAAGCGCTCCAGCACCGCCGCGTAGTAGAGACCCCGGTAGTGGCTCACGCACCGCTGGAGGACGACGTCGGACTCCCTGACCTCGGCAGGCAGGCTCGACTCGTCCAGGATGTCCAGGGTGTGGGACTTGGCATCGACTATGCTAGCCTTCAGCCCCATGCTCAGGGCGCTCTTGTAGAGCGCCTTCTCCTCCCACCTGAGCCTGTCGGATAGTATAGAAATGGCATTCGCCAATCGCGCCTACTCGCCCCAGTCCTCCTTCACTTCCTCCGCCGGCTTCAGCTCGGCGCGGCCGGCCTTGGCATCGACGGATACGACCTCGTACTCGGTCCCGCAGTCCGGGCAGGACACTATCTCCCCGGGAAGGGCGTCGTCGGGCACTTCTATCGTGCCACCACACTCATTGCACTGGACCTTTATCACCATGCCGAGACACCTCCAATATCGCGCGTGCCCGCTCCTCTAGGATGGACTGGGATTTTTTAAGCTCTTCCATCACCACGTCCCTCCAGGATAGTATGTGGCGCATCTTGGACTCCAGCTCGCTCGCGGCGGCGTCGAACGACTCTCCGCTCATCCCCACGTGGCCCCTCCTGCGCACGGCCTCGACAGGATCCAGCACCGAGGCGAGCTCCTCGTCGGACAGCCTGACCTCGTAGCCCTCCTCCGCGGCGTATTCCTCCAACCATCTCCTGATGGCGGGCCCCCACTGCGCCCCCTCGTCGACCGCGCGCCTTACCGTCCTGCCGACTATCCTGTGAGCCGCCCTGAAGGGCACCCCGAACTTGACGGTGAGGTACTCCGCGAGGTCGCTCCCGGTCACGAATCCCGCCTGGGCGTCCCTCAGCATCCTGTCGCGGTTGGCCCTCATGCCGCTGACCGCGCCGGAGAGCACGTTGAGCGTCGACAGCAGGTCCTTCGAGGCGCTCCACAGGTAGGGGGTGGCGGCCTGCAGGTCCAGGTTATAAGAGTAGGGCAGCGACTTGAGTATCGCGGCCACCGCGACCAGCGAGGAGAGCGGGGAGGCCGCCTTGGCCCTCGCGAGCTCGGCGACGACGGGGTTCTTCTTGTGGGGCATTATGCTGCTCGTGGCGGCATACTCATCGGGGATCTCAATGTACGCGAACTCCGGCGACGACCAGAGCACCATGTGCTCGGCGAGCCTTGACGCGCTGAGCGCCAGGGAGAGCATGGCGGCCAGGGACTCTATCATGTAGTCCCTCGAGGAGACGGCGTCGACGGCATTGCGCAGGACGTCCTTGAAGCCGAGCATGTTCGCCAGCGCGTGGCGGTTGAGCCTGACCGTGGACCCCGACATGGCCGCGGCGCCCAGCGGCGACAGGTTGACCCTGTTATAGGCCTCCACCAGGCGATGGAGGTCCCTCAGCATCTCCTCCGCGTGGGCCAGGAGCAGGTACCCGAGCGTGACCGGCTGCGCCGGCTGGAGGTGCGTGAACCCGGGCATCACCGCTTCCTTGAGCTCCCTCGACTTGTCGATCAGCCTCAGCCCGAGCGCCGCCCCGGATCCGACGATGTCCACCAGGTAGCTCCTCAGGCGCATGCGTATGGCGGCGGCGACCTGATCGTTCCTGCTCTTCCCGAGGTTCAAGTTGCCGCCCGGGGTCCCCGCCCCCTCCAGGACCCTGGCCTCCACCGCCATGTGCGCGTCCTCCATCTTGGGCATCGACGAGAGCATGCCGGGCTCGAGGGAGCTCAGCACCCTCAGGATGGCGGCTGCGTCCTCCCTGCTGATGTAGCCGGCCGAGTGGAGCGCTATGACGTGCGCCATGTTTATCTTGACTATCTCGTCGAATATTTCGACGTCGTCGGAGTAGCTGCTTATGTAGTTCACGACGTCGGCGAGGACCCCTGACCCCAGGCGCCCCTCCCTGTAGATGTCGGAGGCCATCTAGCCGGACGCCCTCGAGCGGACCGAGTTGGCGGTTATCGTCTGCATGCCCCAGAGCTCTATGAAACCGACGGCGAGCTGCTGGTTGAACTTGGACTCCCTGGCGTAGGTGGACATCTCGAGCCTGTAGAGGGAGTTCGGGGAGCGCCTGCCCACCACCTGCAGGTGCCCCTTGTAGAACTTGAGCCTCACGTCGCCGCTCACCACCCGCTGGGTGGAGTCTATGAACGCGTCTATGTGCCTCCTGAGGGGCTCCAGCCACAGGCCGTTGTACACGAGGCGCGACCACACGTCCTCCAGCTCGGCCTTCACCGCCAGCTCGTGCACGGTGAGCGTCATCTTCTCCAGGTCCCTGTGAGCCTCCAGCACCGTAAGCGCGGCTGGCACCTCGTAGACCTCCCTGGACTTTATGCCCACCAGCCTGTCCTCTATGTGATCGACGAGCCCCACGCCGTTCCTCCCCGCGATGGCGTTCAGCGCCTGGATCATGCTGACAGGATCGCGGCGCTCGCCGTCCAGGGCCACGGGCACGCCCTCCTTGAAGGTCAGCGTCAGGTACTCCGGCCTGTCGGGGGCCCTCTCCGGAGGGGTCACCCACTCGTACACGTCGTCCTCCGGCTCGGAGAACGGGTCCTCCAGAGGCCCGCTCTCGACGGACCTGCCCCACAGGTTCTGGTCTATGCTGTACTTGCTCCTGCTCTCGGAGATCGGCAAGCCCCACTTCTTGGCGTACTCCAGCTCCACGTCCCTCGAGAGCCCCCAGTCCCTGACGGGGGCCAACACCTTGAGCTCGGGATCTAGCGCCCTCACCGTTATGTCGAACCTGACCTGATCGTTGCCCTTCCCCGTGGATCCGTGGGCGACCGCGTCCGCCCCGACCTTGTGCGCGACGTCCACCAGCTTCTCCGCTATGAGCGGCCTCCCCAGCGCGGTGCTCAGGGGATACTTGCCCTCGTAGAATCCGTTGGCCTTGATCGCGGGGAATATGAAGCGCTCCACGAACTCGGACTTGGCGTCCACGAAGAAGTGCTCCTTGGAGCCTATCTTGCGCGCCCTCTCCTCTATCTCGCGGAAGTCGTCGCGCTGGCCGAGGTCCAGGGTAAGCGTGTAAACCTCCGCGCTGTACTTCTCCTGTATCCACTTTATCATGACCGACGTGTCCAGGCCCCCGGAATACGCCAGCACGACCTTGCCTACGCTCAACGGGCCACGCGTCCAATACTCTCTTAATTATTGTTTTTGGTCCGTAAAGGGAAATCGGGGGACGCGGCGGCGTTCCCGGCCTCGGATGGGCTCATGACGTCCCCCGGATCGGGTCCGGAGCCATGGCGCTGATTATCAGCAGGCCGCGGGCGCCCCCCCTAAGCTCCGACACGATCGCGCGCGGGACGTCCGCGGCGGCGGCAGTGGACCTTATGGCGACCGTCCTCGGACTGACGAACGAGCTCCTCCTGATGACGATGGACGTCGCGTCGGAGAGCTCCAGGTGCCTGGAACCCCATCCCTCGAACTCGAACGTGCGCCCGCCGACCCTAAGCTCGAAGCGCAGCCTTCCGCCGGCCCTTATGTGGGCCTTCATCGCGTCGCTGAGGCCCGCGGCGCCCTTGTCGGCCGAGACCCCGATTATGCAGTGCCCCCTCGGCGTGAGCTCGGCCTCCGTGGTCACCTCGAGCGTCGTCCTGTGGATCGCGCTCACGTTCGGATGGCCCCTGAACTCCACCGTCTCCACCAGCGGGGTATCCATCCTCCCCCACCAATGGGACGAACACGCACCCCATTAGCTCTTCCCGGTGAAATGAACCGCCCACCCTCCTGACCCTCGTCAGGACCTGGTATCCCGGCGGGCCTATCGGTATCAGGAGCACTCCGCCCTCCCTCAGCTGGGCCTGCAGGTAGTGGGGGATCCGCGGCGCGGAGGCCGTCACCACTATGCGATCGTAGAGGGGGCGGGCGAGCCTCGGGGGATATCCTATTGACCCGTCCCCCAGCACGACGCTGACGCGGTCCGCGTAGCCCGCCCTCGCGAGGTTCCGGCGGGCGAACTCGACCAGCTCCGGCAGCCTCTCCACGCTCACAACGCTCCCCTCCCTCCCGGCGAGCTCGGCCAGCAGCGCCGCATTGTACCCGCTCCCGGAGCCCACCTCGAGCACGGAGTCCCCCTCCCTCACGCCCAGCTCCTCCAGCATGATCGCGACCATGTGGGGGGCCGATATCGTCTGCCCAGTGCCTCCGAGCGGGAGGGGGACGTCGTCGTACGCCCTATCCTCCGTGCCGGGCCACACGAAGAGCTCCCTGGGCACCCTGAGCATGGCCTCCTCGACCCTCCTCGACCTGATTATCCCCTGGCGCTTCAGCGACTCGACGAGCGACGCGCGCGCGGCCTCCACCCAGCGTGCCCCCTCACCCGAACCATCTGTCTAGGGTCTCCGTGCGCGCGGGGGCGCTGGCCTTGAGCCTCCTGAGCGCGTTCAGCACCCTCTCCTCCGAGAAGTCGTGCTCGCGGCACAGGAACTCCACCACGGCCCCCTCGTCGGGCGGCCTCCACTCGAGCGGCCCGGGCTCGGCTACGCTCGGGCTGAGGAATATCCTCCTTATCGCGTTGTAGTCGATCGAGCTCAGCTCGCTCGCCAGCTCCGCTATGTTCTCGAGCCTCCCGTACTTCTTTATGTAATTGTACGCCTTGACGGGGCCCACCCCCCTGATCCCGTCGGGGTTGAAGTCGGTGCCTATCAATATCCCGAGGTCGACCAGCTGCTCGCGCGTCAGGCCGAGCTCGCCCAGGACCTCATCGAGCCTTATGAGCTCGGGGACGACCTCGACATATACGTCCTTCCTGGGGAGCTTGCGCCTGCCCGATATCGTCAGGTTCCTCACGAGCACCGGCGAGCCGAAGAGCAGGGAGTCGTAATCCTGGGATACCGAGGCCCACACGTACCCCTTTGCAGCCATGTACGCGGCCTCGGCCTCCCCCTCGCTGGGGGCCTGCACCCACGGGACCCCGAGCACCTCGAGGAGGCGCTTGGCGTCCTCGACCATGTAGTCCCTGAGCCTGGCGCTGAGCGCCGCGTAGGTCCTGGCAGACTCCAGGTCGCCCCTCTTCAGGGCCTCCTCGTACTTAGCCCTAGCGCTCTCCCTCTGCCTTATGCGATTCTCTATCTCCTGGGCCTTCAGCTCGGGCGGCTTCCCATCGAACACGTAAACGGGCTTGACCCCCTTCTCCAGGAGGTTCAGCGTCCTGTAGTAGAGCCCGCTCAGGTGACTCGTGACCCTGCCCTTGGAATCCGTGAGCGGCTCCCCGGCCTCCCCCCTTATGACCGCCAGGAACTGGTAGAGCGCATTGTAGGCGTCGATGGCCACGCTCTTGCCGTGGAGCTCCTCCACCCTTATCTGCCTCCTGCTCTTTATGAGGGGACCGAGGTCTACTCCCAATCTTATTCAGGGGGTGCAGTTGGGCAGCGTCATATTTAATCGTTTGCAGCCGGAACTAAGCCATCGCGCGCCGCGGCCATCGCCGGGCGGCGACCCCGGGTCGTCGGCGGGCGCGTCAGCGGGTCCCGGGGCATCGCCGCCGCCCTCGCCCTGCACGGCCTCGGCCTCCTGAGCGACGGCCTCCACGCGGTGCTCCACGAACTCCACCCTCTTCTGGTCCCTCGTCACCTGGATCACCGATATGAACCCGGCAGACTCCATCTTGAGCAGCACGTCGTCGAGCTCGCGGCGCGTCAGATCCTGAATCCTCCTCTTGAGCGCGCTGTAGAGGTCGTTCACGTCGATGGCCTTGCTGTCGCGCAGCACCTCGTACACCTGCCAGTACAGGCTCCTCATCCTGCTACAGGTAGGGCTGCCTGGCCTCGCTATAAATCCTGCTGTTGAGCCGCTGCTCAAGCTTGGAGAAGTACTCCAGCATCTCCTTCGTTATCGAGGGCCTCACCGACCGGAGCGCTAGCTCGAAGTCGTCGGGCCCCACGGATTCCCTGCCAGCCGACATGGCGCTCAGAGCCGCCTCGCGCACGAGCGCCCTCAGATCCGCGCCGCTGTAGCCCTCCGTCCTCCTGGCCAGCTCCTCCAGGCTCACGCCCTGGGACAACGGGACGCGCCTCGTCAGGACCCTGAGTATCTCGACCCTCTCGGACGCGTTCGGAGGGGGCACGTATATCAGGAGGTCGAAGCGGCCCGGCCTGAGAAGGGCCGGATCCATGAGCTCGGGCCTGTTGGTGGTCCCCACGACGTAGACGCCGGAGAAATCCTCCAGGGAGTCGAGCTCCGTTATGAGCTGGCTCACTATGGTCTCCGGGGACCAGCCGGCCGAGTGCGCCCTGGCCGGGGCTAGCGATTCTATCTCGTCGAAGACCACCACCGTGGGCGAGGCTGCGACCGCCTTCCTGAATATGCCCCTCAGGGCCCTCTCGCTCTCGCCGACCCACTTGCTCAGCAGCTCGGGCCCGCGCACCAGTATCAGGTTGGCGCCGGACTCGTTCGCCAGCGCCTTCGCTATGAGGGTCTTCCCGCACCCGGGCGGGCCGTAGAGCAGGACGCCGCGCGGGGGCTCTATGCCCAGCCTGCGGAAGGAATCCGGGTCCCTTATCGCCTTCACGACGTTCGCGTAGAGTTTGGCCTTGATGCCCGAGATCCCTCCTATGTCCTCGAAGGAGGTGGGCGATCTCTCGGCGTAGAACTCGCGCAGCGCGGAGGGACCGACCACCTTCATGGCATTGAGGAAGTCGTCCTGGGTGACCCTTATCCTCTCGAGGATGGACGCGGGCACCTCGCCCATCTCCAGGTAGTCCTTCGGCAGCGTCCTCCTGAGGGCGTTCATGGCGGCCTCCCTGCACAGCGCCTTCAGGTCAGCCCCCGTGTAACCGTGCGTGATCCTCGCTATCTCCCGCAGGTCGACGTCCCTGGACAGCGGCATCCCCCTCGTGTGTATCTGGAGTATCTCCAGCCTGCCCTGCTGGTTGGGGACCCCTATCTCTATCTCCCTGTCGAACCTTCCGGGCCTCCTGAGCGCGGGGTCTATGTCGTCCAGGCGGTTGGTCGCCCCTATCACTATCACGTTGCTCATGGCCTCCATGCCGTCCATCAGGGCGAGGAGCTGGGCCACGACCCTCTTCTCGACCTCCCCCGTGACCTCCTCCCTCTTCGGGGCTATCGCGTCTATCTCGTCGATGAATATTATCGATGGGGCCTTCTCCTTGGCCTCGCGGAATATCTCCCTGAGCCTCGCCTCGGACTCGCCGTAGAACTTGCTCATTATCTCGGGCCCGCTTATCACGAAGAATCTGGCGCCGGACTCGTTCGCCAGCGCCTTCGCCATGAGGGTCTTCCCGCACCCGGGCGGGCCGTAGAGCAGGACGCCGCGCGGGGGCTCTATGCCCAGCCTGCGGAAGAACTCCGGATGGCGGAGGGGGAACTCGACCATCTCCCTGAGCTTCATGAGCTGCTCGCCCAGGCCCCCTATGTCATCGTAGGTGACGCGCTCGCCCTCCGCGGCCGGCAGGAACTTCTCGACGCTGATCTCGGTCGAATCGCCGACGACCGCCACCGGCTTCGGGTCTATGGACGTCACCTTGAACCGAACGGGGTTGCCGAGGAGCACCACGGATATCACGTTGTCCTGGTGCAGCGGCGCGCCCATCAGGCGGTTCTTGAGGAACGAGAGGAACTCCTCGTCGAACCTGAGCTCCTCCCCTATGGACGAGAGGACCACCCTGCTCGCGGTGCGGCGGCGGACCTTGCGGACGTCCACGAAGTCGTTCAGCGACACGCCGGCGTTCCTCCTGGTCATCCCGTCGATCTTTACGGAGTCTTGGGGCGTCTCCTCCGAGGGCCAGGCCTGAGCCGCGGTGGAGGACTTGCCCCTGATCTCCAGTATATCGCCGGACTTCAGGTTCAGCTCCTCGAATACCTTAGGGTTCAGCCTAGCCCTGAACTTGCCCACGTCCTTGGGGGAGGCCTCCTTAACTGACAGTCGAAGCCACTTCTGGGTCAAAACTCCTGCCAGGACGCGGCCCGAGCATTATTTAGGCATATCTTCAGGATAGGAGGTCGGCGGTCCGCGGCGCGCCCTCAGCCCGGGTCGGGAGCGGCGGGCTGTCTAAGAGCCCGATATCAGGCTCACGTTGACGACGTCCAGCTCGCTCACTCCCTCGACCGAGGATATGAGCTGCTCCACGTCGTAGGTCCCGCCCTCGCGCTCTTCCATGACCAAGTCCACCAGCAGCGCGCTGAGCCCGAAGGCTATGGGCTCCTCCACGAACCTCACGACCTTCGCGACGCCGCTGAGGGCGCCGGAAATGCGCTCCCCTAAGGCCTTCAGGTCCACGGAGGCGTCGGAGGGGAGGACCCTGACCCTAACGAGGACTCTCGACATTAGAGACACCCTACGGCCCCTCGAATCCGCAGTTCAGGCACTTATACCTTACAGCGCCCTTCCGGCACTTGCTGCAGCGCCATATCAGCACCTGGCCGCACTGAGGACAGTAGAAGCTCGTCATCTCGTCCCCGGGAAGTATGGGCTTGTGGCACGAGGTGCAGCGGGGCGGCTTGTACGTGGCCTTGACGCTCTCTATGAGCTCGCTCAAGCCGCGAATACCCCCTCTGAAAGGGGCCGCGGGTCGCTCTATAAATCCGTTTCCGGGGGACGCCGGGGTCCCGTCGCCTCGGGCGCATCGAGGTCCCGGACGCGAGGACCTCCGCCCGATTTCGCGCGATCGCCGATCCGGATCCGGAGGGGGGAACTCCCGGAGCGCGCCGCGAGCCTGCGGATGAGGGGACGGAGGCCTTCGACTGCGTCACGCCGGCAGTGGGGGGCTTCGGGGAGGGCGTCCGACGCCCTGGGAACTGGGAAGTGGCCGGAGTGGCCGGGCGAGACGCGCCAGATGCCGCGGCTCTGGGAGCGGACTTTATGAGGCATGGCCCACTGCGCTTTCAAAACGCTTTTATCCAAGTCATCGGGTCGGCGTGCCATGGGTAAGAAGTCGCCACTGGGCGAGTTCGCAGCGAGGAAGTTGCACGCCAAGAGGAAGCGCTTCAGATGGTCTGACAGCGACTACAAGCGCCGCGTACTCAGGCTAGACAAGAAGTTCGATCCGCTCGAGGGAGCGCCGCAGGCCCGCGGCATAGTCCTCGAGAAGGTCGGGATAGAGTCGAGGCAGCCGAACTCGGCCATTCGTAAGTGCGTTCGCGTGCAGATAACGAAGAATGGGAAGACCGTGACGGCGTTCGTCCCGGGGGACGGCGGCCTTAACTTCATAGACGAGCACGATGAGGTGATAATCGAGGGGATAGGGGGGTCCGAGGGCCGCTCGATGGGCGACATACCGGGGGTGAAGTACCGGGTATCCATGGTCAATGGCGTGTCCCTCAGGATGCTCCTTCTGGGAAAGAAGGAGAAGCCAAGGAGGTGACCTGAGATGTCGAAGAGGACCAAGGAGGAGCCCAAAGTGCTGCTGTTCGGCAAGTGGGACTTCGAGGGGATCGAGGTCAGGGATCCAGGGCTCAGGAGCGTCATAAACTTGAGGCCGGTGTTCATTCCCCACAGCTTCGGGCGCCACGAGCACAGGCGCTTCGGAAAGACGAAGGTCAACGTCGTGGAGAGGCTAGTGAACCAGCTGATGCACTTCGGCAGGAAGGACTGGAAGAACACTGGCAGAATGGGTGGGAAGAAGCATCGTGCAATAAACATCGTCAGGACAGCGTTCGATATCATCAACCTGAAGACTGGCAGGAACCCGATCGAGGTCCTCGTGAGAGCGATAGAGAACGCTGCCCCCAATGAAGACGTCACGAGGATAACCTATGGAGGCGTGACTTATCACGTGAGCGTCGACGTGTCGCCCTCCAGACGCCTGGACCTGGCGCTCCGTAACATAGCGCTGGGCGCTAGGGAGTCGGCGTTCTCAAACCCGAAGAGCATAGAGGAGTGCCTGGCCGACGAGATAATAGCCGCCGCGAACGGCGACACGAGCAGCTTCGCCGTCAAGGCCAGGGTGGAGATCGAGCGCGTGGCCGCCGCGTCCAGGTAGGCGGCCTTTCGCAGTCCATCGCGGCAGCGCCCGCGGACGGCGGCTCGCAAAGTTAATCCGCGGGAGAGCGGCCCGTGGTGCGTTGGCGGAGGGGGACTCCGGGAATTCCAACTATGAATACGAATATAAGCAGGTCATAGTTGTTCGCACGGACCTGGCCATGGGGAAGGGGAAGCTGGCGGCCCAGGCCGCGCACGCCGCGGTGTCGGCGCTTAAGGAGGCGGAGAAGATGAGGCCGGACTGGGCTCTGAAGTGGCTCTCGGAGGGTCAGCCGAAGATCGTGACCAAGGTCAGTGGGCTGGAGGAACTCCTGCGCAGGTACGAGCTGGCGCGCTCACTGGGGCTCCCCGCCACACTTATCGTGGACAGGGGCCTCACGCAGCTCGAGCCCGGGACCATTACGTGCGCGGGAATAGGGCCGGCCCCAGTGCACGAGGTGGACAAGGTCACCGGGGACCTCAAGCTCTTACGATGCCGCGGCCGAGAACGCCCCGCGCGATGGCGCCCAACCGCCGGCGTGCCCCACCGATCGAGCTGCGCCGATGAAGATCCGCGTTCACTATGAAAATATAAACTAATGTTATTATAAGTCTTGGAGATGGCCTCACTTGACCTCCTTCGCGAAGATCCCCGTTATCTCCCTGAAGCCGAGGTTCCTGTAGAAGCCCTCCGCTATGACGTTCTTCGTGGGGAACTCCGCGAAGATCATCTCGGCGCCCTTGGACCGGAGGATCCTCTCAGCCTCCTCGACCATCCTGTAGCCCAGCCCGCGCCTCCTGTACTCCGGCATTATGTAGAAGTCGGATATCTGGCCCACCATGCGCGGCTTGTAGAAGCACCTGTCAACGACCTTCGCTATGAGCACGCCCTCGACCTTTCCCCCATCCTCCACGACCAGGACGACGTAGTCATCGGAGCTGATCGCGCTCTCCAAGTACTTGGAGACCTCCCTCTCGAGGTCCTCGGTGGGGGTCAGCAGGCTATCGAATTCGCCATTCAGGCGCTTGAGCCTGGACACCAGGTCCACGAGCCTCTCCAGATCGTCCTTCCTGGCGCGCCTTATCGTGAAGGAATCCACCATAGCGGATCACTTCACGGGAATGGGGTTAATTAAATTGTTCCGGACCAGCACGTCTAACGTGTCCCTGGATTTCTTTATCATGCGATAAGCGCGCTCGCGGATCTCGTCCCTCGACAGCTTGAGCCTGGCCAGCCCCAGCTCGATCGCCTTGAGCGCGACGGCGGTGGCAACCCTCGGATAGACCTCCCACTCCTCCATCGTGGGTATTATGTAATCCTCCGATATACCCCGCTCCTCCGCGAACCTCGCCAGCTCGAGCGCGGCCTCTATCACCATCTCGTCGACTATCTTCTTGGCGCGCACGTCGAGCGTCCCCCTGAAGACCGCCGGGAACACCAGGCTGTTGTTTATCTGGTTGGGGAAGTCGCTCCTGCCGGTGGCGACTACCCTGGCACCCGCCTCCTTCGCCTCCCACGGCCATATCTCGGGCACGGGGTTCGCCTCCGCGAAGACTATCGCGTTGTCGCTCATCCTCCTTACGTGCTCCTTCCTGACGACGCCCGGCCCGGGCGTGGAGGCCGCTATCAGGACGTCCGCGCCCACGATGGCCTCGTCGAGGCCCCCGGCGACGCGCTCGCCATTGGTCTTGAGCGCCAGCTCGTACTTCCACGGGTGGACCAGCTGCAGCTTATCCATATCCTCCCTCTCGGGGTGGAGCGTGCCCTTGCTGTCTATCAGTATGATCTTCTTGGGATCGGCGCCCGCGGCGATCAGAAGCCTGGCGCCGGCTATGTTAGCGGCCCCAGCCCCCAACATCACTATCTTGACGTCGCTCAGCCTCTTCCCCACCACCTTGAGCGCGTTCACGAGGCCCGCGAGCGTAGCCGCGGCCGTCCCCAGCTGGTCGTCGTGCCACACGGGTATGTCCAAGGTCTCCCTGAGCCTGTCCAACAGGTAGAAGCAATCGGGCTGCGCTATGTCCTCGAGGTTTATCCCCCCGAAGGCGGGCGACACGCGCTCGGCGACGTCGGCCAACTCCTCCTTCGTCTTCGCCCTGACGACCAGGGGGAATGCGTCGACGCCCCCGAGGTACTTGAATATCATGGCCTTGCCCTCCATGACGGGCAGCGCCGCCTCAGGCCCTATGTTGCCCAGCCCGAGGACCCTAGTTCCATTCGTTATTATCGCTATCGTGTTCCATCTGCTCGTGAGCTCGAAGCTCTTGTCGGGATCCTTGGCTATCGCGTTGGAGACCCCAGCGACCCCTGGGGTGTACCATATTGAGAAGTCATCGAGGGATCTTATGGGGACCTTGGGCACCACCTGTATCTTGCCCCCGTAGAAGCTGCTGAGCGAAACGGCTGTCCTGTAATATTCCTCGGTCTTCTCACTCATCATGGGGCATCGGCCGACCCGCTTTTTACGTTTATCGCCTCACGAGACTTCGTCTATTGACTAATATGTAGAAATAATTTCTAGGTTGTGGGCTAGCCCGCCCTGAAGGGTAGGTCTACCATAGCATAGTATGAAACCACCCATCGCGAGGAAGCCGACCGGCCACGCGAACGGCAGGCGGGCCCGACGGGATTTGAACCCGCGACCGACCGGTTAAGAGCCGGTCGCTCTACCTGGCTGAGCTACGGGCCCTACGCCTGTCTTCGGTGGCTTTATAAAAGCGTTTGTCCGTGCCCGGGGAGCCGTTACCTTAAGCCCACCTCCTACACGAGTGAGAGGATCGGGCGCATCTCGTTCAGCCGCGGGGCATCTCATAATTCCTCAATCCAGTGGGGGCTCTTCGGGTTTCAGGTCCCGATCGGAAGCGAGGCCCCTCCTGCGCCCCTGATCCGTATAGAGTTGGCGCTGACCCCCTCTGACGTCCTCCGACCAGCAGAAGCGCCGAAAGATGATAACTAGGACCTGCGGGCACGATCGCCGCGCATGACGCTGGTGCTGGTTGGCATGGGAGTCCACGGCCCCCGCGGCATCCCCGTGGGGGCCCTCGAGGACCTCAGGGCCTGCGGGCGCGTGCTACTCGACGCGTACACGACGCCAATGGACGTCGAGCGCGCGCTCGAGGAGCTGCGCTCCATCCTGGGAGTGGAGGTCACGGCCGCTGGGAGGGACCTCTTAGAGGATGCCCCGAGGATCTCCAGGGAGGCCGCCGCGGGATGCCTC
>Ga0081534_100050_pt1 | contig 45543 bp, 51 predicted proteins | sample MonGeyMetagenome_FD_71019 | JGI IMG/M metagenome (GOLD analysis project Ga0081534, IMG submission 71019) | Hypoxic/sulfidic aquatic microbial communities from Monarch Geyser, Yellowstone National Park, USA - MG (SPAdes) v1 (version 2) | ecosystem: Environmental > Aquatic > Thermal springs > Hot...
TCCGCTGGAGGCGCGGAAATCCGCCGTCCGGGCCCTTCGCGGCTTCAGGCCCCGTCCGCCCTCGGCCGCACGCTTACAGGGAGCATTCATGAAAAGCCCGACAGGGGGCTAGCCCCCTGTCAAGTCTTCTCGCTGAACTCCCTGTCGGCGGACAGACATGGAGTTTTATTTTGACATTTGTTGTAGATGTCAGTCCAGAGCAACCTTTCTATTGTGGTGCGCCGACCCCCCTCGGCGTGTTCCAATAGAAAGCCAAATTTTTCTATTGGACAAATAGGGGAGTCCTCGGCGCATTCCAATAGAAAGGTAAGCTGGGATTTTTATCAATCAATGAATCCTCCTCGCCGTCTCGGCCGGAAGATCCGGGAGAGGCGGCTGAGATCCTCGTCTTCCCATACGGGAGCCGGGCAAGGGCTCTGTGAGGCCTCCCGGAGGGCGAACAGGAGATGCGTTGCGAATTTGTATCGGTCCCCTTACCTGCGGGAGCTTTGATGGGGGTAACCCTACGTGAAAACTCCCGGACGGCGCCCTTCTCCGCGCTTCCTGTAGGCGAGGGGCCTCGGGCGGCCTTTCGGGCGGCGCTACGCAGTGCGTTGATCTTCCGCGCGGTGGCCGACCCCAATCCCCCTTTTTGTCCCTGCCCTTTCAGGGAGCACCCCGAGGGAGGTGCCCACAGGGGGTTAACCCCCTGTTGAGGCTTCCCGGAAGTTACTCCCTGCAGGCGTCGGAGAATCCGCCGAGGGGGAGGGACAAAATCGAGGCGGTTCAATTTGTCGGCGTGTTGCAGAACGTACAGAATTCGAGACGGAATTCGGGGGCGCTGCACCGTTGAAGCGCTGTGCGGACGACTGCCGCAAGAACCCCGCGGATGCCCTGGCGCCCGGGAGGTTGCACTGCCGAGCGCGGCGAGCTCTGCCTCTTTTTCTATCGGCGGCTGTTCCATCCCCTCTCTCGCCATCGGGGCGAATTCGACGAGATGCCGCCCCGCTGGCCCTAAGGACGTGGCGCAAGCCGAACCGATGCGCCATCTAAGCCAGACGACGTCTCGGCTCCATTTATCCGGTCCCCTGCCGCTTCGGCTCAAGGCCGCCGACAGGGCGCTACCCTCAGGACGTCCTGAGGGACTATCCTGTAGAGAGAACGCGGCCGAGGCGGCAAGGAGGAAGCGGATGCATTGAACCGAGCGCCGGGAGGAGAGTCGGCGGGAGGCGCAAATGGAACCGATGCGCCGAGGGAGATTCGGCGAAGAGATCTAAGTTGAACTGAGCCGCCGACACGTCCAGACGGCGTTTCGGTTGACGGCGAGGTCGAAGTATAACGCCATGCCTAGAGAGCCGCCGAGCCCAACCTCCACGGGACATAGGCGCTCCGCGTAAGCGTATATCGACAGGGCGACGATGCCCGCAGGAATCGCGTAGAGGACGGCCGGTGGGTTGCCGACGCCGATTAGGCGGTACCATACGAGGGCCGCCCCAGCGCGATCGCGGCGCCCATGACGAACGCAAGCGCCGGGGCGAAGACGCGGCCGACCAGAACTGCCTCAACGCAACCATCCCCCAGCTCCATGGAGAGGCCAACATAAAACCAAATATCGAATCAAAATAACGAAAGAGGGAAGCCATAAGTGGAATCAACATGCCGAAGGAGAGACGGTGAAGCTCTAAATATTGAATTGAGGTGCCGAGATAGAAGACGATGGAAAACATAAGTTGAACTAACACGTCGTTTAGGACTGACGACGCATTGATTCGAGAACAGCACCTTGCGTACAGATATGCAGCAATGAGTAAAATAGCTGAGCTGGCCCTGCTGGCCAAGGCCTCGGGCCTAGGCGGGAGGGCCGCGACGGACGACGAGGCCTTCCGTAGATATTTCGGCGAACTTGGGCTGGAGCTCGGCGAGCTCGAGGACGTGGACAGCTGGCCGGACGCCTAGTCCCCGTATATCTCTCCGAGCGTTTCGCCACGCAGAGGAGGGCCAGCGGCGTCGGCTTCGGCTATTCCTCGGGCATATTCATAAGCGCGTGGATGCCGCTCTACTCCATACCTCTGTTCGATCTCTTCAAGCCCATAGAGGGCGAAAACATATGGATGATAGCCGCGTTCTGGCTTATTCTCGCCGGAGTCGTATACGGCACAGCGGCGGCCCTGGGACCTGAGACCATAGGGACGGACCTAGCGAGCGCGCAGGAGAAATAGCGTTTTTTCCCTACTGCTCTATATGGGGCGCCACGAAGTAGGTCAATTTGCCTCCCGCCGGTATGTCGAACGTCAGGGATATGGGCTTCGCCGTGGCTAGCTCTATGGACACTATGTCGCTGACCTTGGAGGCCCTGCCCGCTATGTCCACGAGGTACTCCAGGGAGAAGGTGGCGCTGGCCGGCTCCTTGACGTCGAATTCGTAGACCAGCTCTCCGCCCTTGTCCAGCTTGACCTCCACCTCGCCTCTGTCGCTCGACGCCCTGATGTAGAGGGCCTCCTCATCCACGTCGAACTTGACCGAGTCGGCGACCGCGTCCGCGTCTCTCAGCGCTTGGTTGAGCACGTCGCTGGCCGTCTTGACCGCGGCGGTGTAGACGACCTTGGGCGTGGGGAGCTCCTCCGCGGCGGTCTCGATCAGCGGGAGCGTGATGGAGCGGATGGACTTGCCTATCAGCTTGACTCTAAGCTTCGACTCCTCGATCTCTATAGATATCTTGTCGCCCTTCTTGAGCCTCCTGAGGAGCTTCCTGAAGTCCTTGAAGTTTATCCCCATCTTGACCTCGGACTGGAGCTCCGGATACTCCTCGAAGCCCTCCTTGGGTATGAACAGATCCACCATGGCGGTCCTCGAGGGGTCCAGCGACCTCAGGGCTAGGCCGTCCTGCCGGAAGACGAACGCAGCCTCTTCGACCAGCACCGCTATGGAGTCGAGGATGTAGGACCACTCCTTGGCGTCCGCATACGTGATGGTGTACTTCGCCATGTGCGCAGTTGCGTCGCCAAATATAAGCTTTGGCTTGTAATATCAGGCGTATTCCCTCCAGGTGTATCCGCACCTGGTGCATCTATAGAAACGGGTGGGGGGCTCGTCGGCAGCCCTCGTCTGTTGGACCCAGACGTAGGCCTCCTCGTTGCCGCACTTGGGGCATACGGCCTTGGTCTTGGGGAGGGTCTCCGCCACGGCGTCCGCGACGAGTATCTCGTTCCTCCTCTCGACGGCGGATTTAGACCTATAGGCCGACCTGGCGGCGTCGTTTATGGGCTCCTCGTAGCCGCATTTAGGGCAACGCAACACAGCGGCTGAGCCCTTCCTGACGGGCATCAGCAACGAGCCGTCGTTGGGACAAAAACGCATGGCCCCGCTATCGGAACGCCCTATAAAAATCTTTTGCCGGGCCGGGGCCGGGGAAAAGCTTTAAATAGGCCGGCTAGGGGCGGTGACGTGGTTTCGGTTAAGGACGTGCCCGCGGATCTGTTGATCAGGGAGCTCGCCGCCTACCTAAAGACCAACGTGGCCCAGGTGAAGCCGCCCGTATGGGCCGCCTACGTGAAGACGGGCGCCAATAAGGACAGGCCGCCCATGGACGACGACTGGTGGTACGTGAGGGCTGCGTCGATAGTCAGAAGGCTCTACCTGGACGGGCCAGTTGGGCTGTCTAGGTTGAGGACCTACTACGGATATAGGGCGAAGGTCGGCTGGGGGGCGAAGAGCAAGAGGACCAGGAGGGCCGGCGGCGCCGTGATAAGAAAGGTGCTCCACCAGCTGGAGCAGGCGGGCATCGTGGCGAGGACTAAGAGGGGGCGGGTCGTCACGCCCGAGGGGCGGTCGCTCGTGGATAGGATCGCCACCAGGGTAGCGAAGGAGCTCGTCAAGGGCAGGCCGGAGTTGGCCAAATATCTGGCTCCGCCCAAGGAGTGATGGCCGCCGAAGGCGGCGACGAGGAGCTCGAGAGGTTGCGCGAGAAGAAGCTGAAGGAGATGCAGGAGCAGGCGGAGGCTCGGAGGAGGGCGGAGGAGCTGGCGGCCCAGAGGCGGCTTGCCTTGAAGAGGATATTGACGCCTGAAGCTCTCGCGCGTCTGGACAACCTCAGGATAGTGAGGCCTGAGCTGGTCGAGGCCTTGGAGCAGCAGCTCATCTCCCTGGCGGCCAGCGGGAGGGTTAAGCTCCCGATAACCGACGAGGACCTCAAGGATATTTTGGCCCAGATATACGAGAAGAGCAGGAAGGAGTACAGATTCCGTTTTTAGGAAATCTTTAAAAAGGGCCCGCGCGGACGGAGGCATGGCGCGCAATAAGGCGTTGGGGAGGAAGCTCAGGCTCGCGGCCGCCTTGAGCTCCAACAGAGATCCCCCAGCCTGGGTCAGAATTAAGACCAAGAACAGGGTGACCAGGTCCCCCGCCAGGCGGTACTGGAGGCGGGCTAAGCTTGATGTATGAAGTCTTCCGGTGGGCCCGAGGCCGAAGGCCTATGTTGATGCCGTCGCGGCGGCGTTTTTCCGGATACACCTCGCCGACATCTCGGCAACTCACGTCCTACCGCCCGTCTCCTCGAGCCACCTCCCTATGGCCTTTGCCAGTTCGGCGTAGCGGGCGAAGCCCTCCAGATGCCCCCCATAGCACTTTATCACTATCCTGCCGTCCTTCATGCGGCGCACCTTCGGCGCCCTCCCCGTGAGGGCCTTGATCACGGCGGAGAACCTCTCGGCGTCTGCCTCCCTGCCTCCCGGCGCGTCGGCCCTGGCCGCGGCGAAGCCCACGGCCTTGTTGTCTTTCCCATACCTGCCAAACGTAATCGTGTACTCACGCACCACGGGGTCTACAATGTGCTCGCCCTCCACGCGGCCCACCTCCGCCTTTATCTTAATCCTTAGCAACTTCCTGCCGCCTCTATCCTCCTCAACGGCTTCTCCGCCTATCACCTTCATGACATATGGCCTGCCGTTCACCTCAACCTTCTTCTCAAAGTCCTCCAGCTTTAGAGAGCCTCTCTCCTTGCCCTCCTCTATGATCTTTTGAGCCTTTTCGAAGACCTCCTTGCCCTCCTTTTCGGCCCTCTTCAGTATGAGGTCTACGAACTCGGCCGCGAGCCTCTGTTGGTCGCCGGAGCCGTGTACGGAGAGCCAGGCGGCGTACGCCAAGCCCTCCCTGAGGATTGAGACGTAGCCCTCCCTGCCGCCCTCCGGCATCCTGACTGCGAAGTGCCTGCCCTCCTCAAGGCCCATGTCCCTAAGCCGCTTGGCCTCCCGCTCTATGTTGCCGGGGTTGGTTGAGCGGTATCTGACCACCAGCGCGCCCTCTGCCAGCCCCACTTCGTACCTCGGCCAGCCCTCCTTCAGCGTGATGCCGCTCCTCAGCTTGTCGAGCCAGCGCCCCGCCCTGCCGGCGTCCACCAGGCCGTTCTCGACGGCCTTCCTGACGATATCGGCGAGGGCGTCCCTGAGCTCCTCGCGGCCCGCCGCAAGCCTGTCCGTATACGCTCTGACGTACCACTCGTCTCTATCGCCCGCCTTCTTCACCTCGGCGCTGACTCCAGCATGTCTGAGGAGGCGCGCCGCGAGCTCGACGCGGCCCCGGTCCGTCGATTGGAATCGGAGCTCGACCTTGTCGCTAAGCAGATAGACGTTGTATTTGACGTCGACGCCGCCCTCCGATATTATCAGATCGGCGGCGACGAGGCCGCCCTCGGTCAGCCTTATGCTGTTCTTGTCAAGCCGCACCTCCACCTGGGCCTCCCCCACGAACCCATCGAACTTAGGGCTCAAATACCCTCCGCCGGCCGAGGGCGCGGAGACGGCAAGAATGCGCATCAGCCTCGCCGCGTCGTCGCCGTAGGCAGTTATGTAGTAATATCTGCCCTCCTTCATGTACGTCCGTACGTCGAACTTCAGCCCGCCGGGCAGGAGCTCGTTGAGTAACCGTAACGTAGCGAGGCGCAGAAGCGTTGCCCCACCGCCCAGCTCTCCCCCTACGGCCAGCTCGACCTCCCTCGGCCCCACGTAGCCGTCCCCCGCAATCGCCGTGGCGTACATCTCGCCGAAGCGGAGCAGGGCCTCCTCCCTATCGAACTCACCATTAAACGCCTTATCCAGCATGATGAGCTCCAGAGCGGGGGCGACGAACTTCCTGGCCACCACGTCCCTGTGGCTGGCCACCTACAAGGAGTACGGAATGCTGATGCGCCTCGCGGAGGCGGCCGGCGCGACCGTCGAGGGCGTCAAGGGCGCCGCGAGGAGGATGGGGGCATGAGCTCGGGCGACGGCGTGGACGCGGGCGCGGTGGAGCCTCCCGGGCCGGCCGACCCAGTCGAACGGCTCCTGAGGGAGTGGCCCGAGTTAGGCGCATTCGGGGCGGATTGGCTTAGGAGGTGGGCGCCCTACGCGGGGAGGCAGATCGCGAGGATAGCGCGCGTGCTTCGCAGATACCCCCGGATGGCTGAGCTGGTCGGGCAGGGGCCGGTGGGCCTCGTGAACCCGTACTCCGTTGAGGCCTACGCGTCGAGGGACGGCTCTGAGGCCTGCATATCGTTATTCGGCTGGGCCTACTGCTCAGCCGACGGTGGCGCCACCGTTAGAAGGCTTGAGCTTGAGTTCAGCCGACTGGAGCCCCACGGGGGCTGGGTGAGGGAGGTCTACAGGCCTAAGAGGCGGTCGATATTCGCGAAGGCGAAGGAATACGTGCGGATCCTGTGAGGCACAACCCGGCTTTTCCTCCCCACTTTTCCCTCCGGCTGAGCTCGATGTTCTAAAATGCCCGTCGAGACCGCAAAAATTTTGCAGGGTATCTCTAGATACGTGACGAAGCACATCAAGGCTTTTTGCATTCACCATACAACTTTTTCACCTCGTCGCGCAGCTTCTCCACCTCCTCCCGCAGCCTCTGGTATTCAGCGCCGCGGTCCATGGCCCTTTTAATCTTCTCAGCGGCCTCGCGGGCCATCCTCCTGATCCTTCCGTCCACGTCCCTCTCAGCCCGCTCCTGTAGATCGGGCATCAGCCGCGCGTCCATTAGGTCCAGGGCCGCCGTAACGGCGGCAGCCCTTATGCGGTAGTTATCGTCGCGCAGCGCCCTGCGCAACGCCTCCAGCACCTGCGGCCTGGGGCCGAACTTGGAGAGCGACTGGACTGCGGTCATTCTGATCCAGGTCGGCTTGTCCTCGCCGGCGTGTGCCAGGACCACCTCAAGAGCTCCGTCGCTCCCAAGCTCGGCTAGCCCCTCTATGGCGCCTCTGGTCACCACGTCCATATGTCCGCCGTACCCTAGAGCCTTCCTGAGGCTATATTCGGCGAATTCCCACTTGGTCTTACCCAGGGCCTTCGCCGCCTCGTACCTGACGTAGTAGCTCTCCGAACCGTCGTGCAGCACCCTGTCCAGAAACTCCGCGGCCTCGCGCCGCCTCGCGTTGCCCAGCGCCTCCATCACCGCGCGCCGGGCCCTCGGGTGGCGTACATCGCGGTAGGCCTCCATCAACGCCTTGACCGAGTCGGCCGTGCCTATGGCGCCAAGCGCGCGCGCCGCCTCGGCGGCGACGCCCCAGAACCTGTCGCGAAGCGCCTTGGCCAGGAACTCGACGGCTCTGTTGCTCCCGTTTCTCCGCAGGGCCTCCACGGCCTGCAACCTGCAGTAGAGATTCGCGTCGTCCAACATGGCGCCGAGCGCCTCTACTGGGAAGTTGAGCTCCACCACCTTGAGCAGCTTGAAGTCCGGGTCTATACAGGCATATCTGGCCTTCTCCCCGAGGGGCACCTCCAGGCGCTTCTCAGAGAAGCTCACCGATATTTTGTCCCGCCGCCCGTCCTCGTAGGCCACCTCGATCTCCAGCGGCAACGTGTACACGGGAAAGCTGTCGTCCGGCTGGGCTTGTTCCAGCACCAGCCTCACTCCGTTGTTCTTGCTCCAGGAGGCCTTCACGACGGGGTGGCCGGCCGAGTAGAAGAACTGCCGCCACAGCCACTCGAGATCCATGCCGCTGGCCTCCTCCAGGGCCTTCCTCAGATCCTCTATATCGGCGTTCCTGTACCTATGGCGCTCCAGAAAGAGCTTGAGCCCCCTTCTGAACGCCTCGTCGCCCAGCAAGCTCCTTATCGTATGTAGGACGACGGACCCCTTCTCGTAGGAATGCCTGTCGAAGACCTCCTCAGGTATCGCGTAGAGGTTGGTCACTATGGGCCTGGCGTAGCGCGTGCTGTACTCGTTGAGGTACGCCTTGAGGTTTAGGTACATCTCGTAGAGGTACTCGTCTCTGCCCTTAGAGCGCTCCGTCCAGAGGGCCTCTATGAACGTGGCGAACGACTCGTTTATGGAGATGTGGCCCCAGTCCTTCGCCGTGACCAAATCGCCGAACCACTGATGGGCCATCTCATGGGCCACGAGGGGATCCGAGGAGAAGTCCTCCTGGAGGCAGGGGAAGTCCTCGTAGGGGCAGTGCGCGTGCTTGTCGTGAAGGGTCCAGTCTGTGAGGATCGTGAACGTGGTGTTCTCCATCCCTCCGTAGACGAACTCCTGGACCACCACCTGCGCGTAGCGCTCGTAGGGGTAAGGAACCCCTAGATACTCCTCGAAGAACTTCATTATGTTGCAGGTGTTCCTGAAGCTGTACTGAGCCGCCCCGGCGCGCCCCCTGGGCAACCAGTACTCCAGCTCTACGTTGCCGCATTTGTCCCGAGCTATCTCGAAGTCGCCTGCGGCGAGCGCTATCAGATAGGGCGACATGGGGTGCCTCATCTCCCAGACGAACGTCTGCTTGTCGCCGCCGTCCCTCACCTCCACCAATACGCCGTTGCTCCCCGCGACGTAGGGCTTGGGGACCGTTATGGAGAGCCTCCAGGGGAATTTGATGTTTGGCGTATCGGGCAGAGGGATCCAGTATCTATTGTCCTCGCTCTCGCCCTGCGTCCAGGCCATGGGCACCCTGTAGGGGTGGTGTCTGTCGGGCAGGACGAAGTAGATGCCCTTGCGGGGCCTCGCCCTATACCTTACCTCGAACTCGGCCTCGCGGCCCGCCGGGAGGTTCAGATCTAGGGATATGCTCTCCCCGTCGTAGGAGTAGCCGGTCGATGCGCCCAGCACCTCGAGCTCGGCGGCGTCGAGCGCCAGCCTGCGGAGGTCCCTCTTGGCCCTCACCCTGTATCTCGCGACGCCCCTAACCTCGCGGCTCCAGATGTCTAGCTCTACGTCCAAGTCGAGCTTAACCACGTCGAAGTCGTACTGCCGCGGGAAGCGGGGGACATATTCCGGGAAGGCGAAGTCCCTCCCCACCAGATATCGGGCCATGGCACACTGAGGGGTCTGGGTTTAAAGCATTCCGTTTCTCGGTCCTCCCGCCGGCGGGGCGACGGCCTGCGTGGACTGCGGATGCCGCCCCGGCCCAGGCGCGCGGCCGTATAGCTTTTAAACTGCGCCTCTCGCCAATGCGTGATCGACAAGATAAAGCCGCAGACGGTGGGGCAGGAGCGGGCTCTCAACGCGCTGTCAGACTCGGAGAACGAGATAGTTGGGCTCTTCGGCCCCACGGGCACCGGCAAGTCGTTGTTGAGCATAGCCTACGGCATATCCTCGGTGCAGAGCGGCAGATACAAGCGGTTCGTGATAGCGAGGCCCATCGTCGACGTGTCGACGGGCCGCGCGCTCACGCCTGAGGATCTGGGCGAGATGTACTACAAGCTGGCCGCCGCGTACATCCAAGACATCTTGGGCGAATATGCGACGGGCGGCGAGATAGAGAAGCTGTTGAGGGAGGAGGCCGTCGTGGTGACCGACGTGAACTATCTGAGGGGGAGGACCTTCGACGATACCGTCATGTTCCTCGACGATGCTCAGAACGTCCAGCCGGACAGCGCCGCGGAGGTCCTCATAAGGCTGGGCAGAAACAGCAAGTTGATCGTGGCGGGCGATCCAGTGTTTCAACGCGGCGAGGACGGCGCAGACGGCGCGACGTTGTTGAGGGAGGCCCTGTTGGGCGAGGAGAAGGCCGTCGTGGTGGATCTGGGCGTTAAGGACATCGTGAGGCCGGGGGCCAGGAGGGGTATAAAGCTCGCCTTGGAGCTACGCATGCGGAAACGCCGGCTCACCGATTCGGAGAGGTACGTGGAGGATGCCTTCAAGGTCTACGCCCCGGACGCCGACGTGATAACGGCGATAGAGTTCAAGTCGGACAAGGAGTCTCTGGGCATAAAGGGCGACGTCCCCGACGCCTTGGTCTTCGTGAAGGAGGGGCATCTGGGGAGGGCGGTGGGCAGAGGGGGCGAGCGAATAAAGAGCATAGAGAACGACGTTGGGCTTAGGCTGAGGCTCGTCGAGATGACCCTCGACTTCAAGAACTGGATAAGGGCCCTGCACCCCGCCGGCTGGATCGCGAAGCACATACTGGATGTGGATTTCGCAGGCCCCGAGCTGTTGGTGTCCGTCAGGCGTAGCGAGTTCGGCTCGTTCGTGGGCCATAGAGGCGCCTACGTGAGGCTTATGGACAGAGTCTTCAGGAGGCTTCTGTCCATAGGAGTCCGCGCGGTGGAGGCGGAGGAGGAAAGGTGAAGGTCCGTCTCCATATATTCATAAGAGGAGAGCTGAATCTGCCTGGCGTGCCCTTTAGGCAGATAATGAGGGAGGTGGCGAGGAGGAACAACGTCGTCGGGTGGGTGCGTTTCCTCTCCGACGACGTGGCCGAGGCGGTGCTGGAGGGCGAGGAGAGGGACGTAGACGCGGTGCTGAGATGGGCCTACGCCGGTCCGCAGGGCACTAAGGTCAGGGAGGTCGAGATATCCAGGGAGGAGTATAGAGGGGAATATAAGGACTTCGGGGTTCTGTAGCGCCTCCGCTACGGAGGTCCGACAAGTCCGTACAGCGCCAAGTACAGGGCAAATCCAAGCGCCATGTGGGCCACGTACGGCACGCCGTATCTAGCCACCACGTAGTCGCCCTCTATCCTTTCCGGCGGCTTGTACTTCTCGACGTCCCTGACCTCGCCTATGATATATCTATGGCTCCTCTTGAGGGCCTCCTCGCGGGTTACGCATATATGCGTGAACTTCTGAGTCAGAGTCATCCTGCACGGCCTCCTGTTGTTGATCAAAAGCAGCCATATGGACGTCCCCAGCACCGATATGCCGGCGCCCAGCACCACGACTGCCGGAGTGGGCAACGCGGGCGAGAACGGCGGGAATAGGGACAGCGCCGCTATGGCCAACGAATCCGCGTATCCGCTCCCGGTGAGCCGCATGGCCAGGGCCAGCACGAGGCCCAACATGGGCGACATTATGTACAGAGGCGCGCTCCACGAGAGGTACGCCGCGGCGAGGGCCGGCGGAAATAGAAGCGCTATAACCCAAGCGTCTATCTCTCTCGTCTTTACGTCCTGGTAGGACGCAAACCCCAGGACGGCCAGCTCGGCCAGTCCGAGCGCCTCAAGCATCACGGAAGCCTTCTCTTCAGCTCGTCTATCCTCGGGGTCTTCAGCGGGTCTATCCCTCTGGCCAACGCGATCTTCACGGTGGCTATGCCCACGTGTTTTAAGAACGTCAAGATCCCGCCGACGGTCATAGGCACCTCGAAGACCTCGCCGGACAGCAGATCCACGGTGAGCCTCACCCTGGTTCTGTGCTCGGCAGGTATGTCGGGGCTCGTCATGGCCATTATGGGGCCTGAGGCGCCCTCTATCCAGTTGTGGTGGGCCTCCGGCAGGATCTCGACCGATGGATCCAGCTTGGCGTTTTCGTTGGCCTCGTTCTTGACTCTATAGGCCAGGCCCTGCATGGATACGGGCGCCACTATGGTGGGCCTCGCGCCGAGGGTTTTAACCAGCCTATCGGCCAGCCTCTCGTCGTAGGGCAGTGAGGAAGGCGTGTCGAAGTTCACTCCATAGATCTTCCTCAAGGTCCATAAAGCAGCCGTCAACATCTGCGGCAGGGCGGCGCGGGGCGCCGAGGCCTTCGGCACCTTGATCGTCGGGATGCCCATCTCGGCCAGCTTGCCGCCCGTGGTTATGGCGATGACGGGCATGCCCCGCCTCAGCGCGGCCGCCGCGGCTGTGATGGTCTCGACCGTGTTGCCCGAATAGGACACGGCGAGCATGAGCCCGTCGCCCCCCCTGAAGAAGTAGTCCTTGACGACGACCGCCTCGAAGGGCCACCCCCAGACGAAGGAGAGGTCCCTTATTAGGTCCCCTACGACGCCGGAGCCCCCCATCCCGGCTATATACAGCCTATCCGCCGGCGCCAGCCTGTAGAGGCGTCCTTGGTACTGATACTCCTCGGGCAGATCCACCTCAGACCTAATCAGGTACCTCTCCCAGTTTAGGTAGTCGTCCAACACGTGTCAATTAGGCCTAATTAATATATGCCACATCCCTCTGTGGAGTTTCGCGTAGTTGTTAACGGCGTGGAGATAGTGAGGGAGTGGAGCTGGGACAGGGTATCTAGAGTGAAGGAGGAGCTGAAGAGGATGGGGTTTAGGTGGACGGGCGGCGGATGGGTAGGCAGATTGAGGGATCCCGCGTCTCTATATGCGCTGAAGGCGTTGCTCGACCTCAGCGACGAGGAGCTGGACGAGGTCGCGAAGGCCAGCGGCGTCGGCTCCGGCGACGCGGTGCTGGTGGTGGGGAACATAGCCGACCGCCTGAGGCCGTACGTGGCGGCTTCCTACGGCTCGTCCCACCTCGTCTCCGTGACTAGGTTCATCAGAGACTTCATAGCGTCGGATCGAAAGGCCATAGCGGAGGTCTCCTCCTATGAGGAATACGTGCGGCGTGCGGCCGAGGAGTTCAGGTCGCTGGTTAGAGGCCTGGAGATCAGAGGCGATCTAGAGGCGGCCGTGAGGAGCGCCGTTGAGATAGCCCTCAGCTCGGAGCGCCTCAAGTCCCTCTACGAGCGCCGCGTCGCGTGGAGGCGCGTGGAGCTCTGGCCGACGAAGGCCGTGCTCAACTTCGCCGGGAGGGAGCTGGCCGCGGAGCTGGGCAACTTCAAGCTGGCCTATAACGTGGTCGAGAAAGACGGCGAAGTTAAACAGATATTTATAAAACTTGTTAAAATGTCAAGAGAAAATGATAAAATAATTATAAAATATCCAGTATTTATTAGAGAGAAAATTTCGGATGTGTTAAGGAAATATGGCTATATCGTCCTGAAGAGAGATCTGGAGTATGGACGGGTTGAGTATAGACAGAATATATCTCTCCACGATTTCCAGAGGAGGGCGGTCGACAGCTGGGAGAAGGCGGGGAGAAGAGGCACTATAGCCGTGCCCACCGGCGGAGGTAAGACGTTCATAGCCTTGGCCGCATTGGCGAGGGCGTCAACCACGGCGCTCGTGCTGGCCGTCACGCAGGAGCTGGCAACCCAGTGGGCGGAGAGGCTTAGGAGGCATCTGGGAGTGAGCCCCGGCATGTTGGGGGCAGGTAGACACGACGTGAGGGACGTCACCGTGGCTATCTACAACTCGGCGGTGAAGTACATAGACGAGCTGGTGGGGAGGTTCGGCGTGGTGGTCTTCGACGAGGCCCACCACGTCCCCGCCGAGACCTTCAAGGAGGTGGCCCTAGCCCTCGACTCGCCCTTCAGGCTGGCCATATCCGCAACGCCTAGGCGCGAAGACGGCAACGAGATGTTGATATATGAAGCGGTGGGTCCCCTAGTATATAGAGCTACATATAGCGAGATGATCGAGGCGGGCCTGGTGGTGCCCGTGGAGCATTACAGGATATATATCAAGCCTAGCCCCGAGGAGGAGCAGAGCTATAGATCGGCGCAGGCCGCCACAGACAACGCAATAGTCCTTAGAAACATCGCGTCGCAGATCTCGTCGAAGATCCCGATAGCCGTCGAGGTCGTCAAGAGGGAAGTCGCCCTAGGCCATAAAGTGCTCGTCTTCACCCAGTTCCTGGAACAAGCCAAGGCCGTATACAATAGATTGCGCGAGGAGTCCATACGTTCCGAGCTGATAACGTCCGAAGAACGCGACAGGGCCTCTGCTTTTTCGCGGTTCCTGTCGGGAGCCTCCAAGGTGGTGGTGACCACCACCGTATTGGACGAAGGCGTGGATGTGCCCGACGCCGACGTCGCCGTGGTGGTCAGCGGCAGCGGCTCCAAGCGGCAGATGTTGCAGCGAGTGGGGAGGGTGGTGAGGAGGGCTCCCGGCAAGACTGTGGCTCGCGTGTACGAGCTAATCGCAAGAGGCACCATAGAGGAGGCTCTGTCGGAAGCCCGACATATGGATGACGTAATTGAGGAGTCCATATGCAGAAAGTTCTCGGAGCAGACCCTCAGAGAGTTTCTGCGCGCGACGAAGCTCACCGATTTCAGGAGCTTTTAAGGCGCAGTGGGATCGTGGAGACGGTTGAGGAATATCTCTATCTGCTTCTGGAGTCCGCCATAGCGGCGGTCCTCATAGCTGTGGCGGTCGCCATCGGAAGCAACTTGATAAAGGATATATCTTCAATATATGAACAAGGATTTAAAGATATAAAATATATGATAAATATTATAAAATATGCGAATATTGTATAATATAGTTATAATAATATTGCTACTAATGTTGCTGTGGATGGCCGTGGAGGCGGAAAAAATAGCGGCGATGCTCAACATCTTATTTAAATGATATCACAGATTGAAGCGATATATATAATTATTATTTTTATATTATCGTTATTTATATTTATATTGTTTATGAATGTTGCTATGTCTTTATCTATAGATAGATATCTTTTTCTTCTTTCCGTATACGCCAGGTGTAATCAAACGTATATATATACCTATTATTCCACCAATTATTCCATCAGCTCGCCGCTTATTTGCATCAACATAACATCGAGCCGCGGGAATTTAACTCTCTCCGTGCGATATCTAGTACTGGCGCGGCCCTAGCGTCGGTTCGTCTAGCTTCTTCATCGGTCGTCCAGGCCAGACCTCCCCATCCGCCCCTCTCAGGCCATATCTACATAAAGATTGCGAACCTGACGTCTTATCGCTACATTTATTGCATATAAAAATGTTATATAAATTAATTATGAATTTTATCTATTAATAAAAAGTTTAGCTTTAATATTAAAATAATATAAACGCTATATTAATAGTTTAAAGAGCAAGTAAGAATTAAAAAGAGCACCTATGAGGTTGGCCATGGCCGAGCAGAAAGACCTGTCGCAATACCAGAGAGTGGTGATAGACCAAGACCTCTGCATATCGTGCGGCGCGTGCGTCGCCGTATGTCCCTGGCAGGCCCTCGAGCTGGACGAGAACGCGAAGGCCCGCCTAATCTGGGAGAAGTGCTACGACGACTTCAGCTGTGTGGCCGCCTGTCCAGTTAAGTGTATATACAAGACTAGCGAGGCGCCGGACGACGCCAAGAAGAAGCCCAACTGGTATAGGCTTGGCAAGCAGCTGAGCCCCGACGAGCAGAAGATATTGAACGACTGGAAGGCGAAATTCGGCATACCGGTGGACCCGTTGCCTCCGTCCTAGGAGGGTTAATTTATAAAACGTTTTTGTATAGATTGCAGATGGACAAGGTTTTTCAAGTCGCAGATCTATTGAACAGAGCGAACTGCGCCGTGGCTCTCACGGGCGCGGGCATATCGACAGCCAGCGGCATACCGGACTTCAGAGGCCCTCAAGGCATCTGGAGGAAGGTAGATCCGTCTAAGTTCGAGATCTCCCATCTCTACCGAAATCCCGACGAGGTCTGGAGACTCTTCGTCTCCATCTTTGCGCCGAAGGAGACCATAGCCCCCAACCCCGCACATAAGGCCTTGGCCCAATTGGAGTCGATGGGGAAGCTCTGCGCAGTGATTACGCAGAACGTCGATGGGCTACACCAGGCGGCCGGCTCGGCTAGAGTCGTGGAGCTCCACGGCTCTCTGAGGTACGCCGTATGCACCAAATGCGGCATGAAGTACACCCTCGGCGAGGTGTTGTCCACGTACAACGGGTCGGCGCCTAGATGCAGGGTCTGCGGCGGCGTCCTGAAGCCCGACGTGGTCTTCTTCGGAGAGCCTCTGCCCCAGGAGGCGCTCAACGAGGCGGTGTTGCTATCGGAGCTCTCCGAGGTCTTTATGGTCATAGGCTCCTCGCTCGCCGTGGCGCCGGCAAACCGGTTGCCGCTAATAGCCAAGAGGCATGGGGCCAAGATAGTGATAATAAACTCGGGGCCGACCGAGATGGACGAGATAGCCGACGTGGTGATAGAGGGGAGAGCCGAGGAGGTGTTGCCCAGAATCGTCGAGGCCCTAAGGGCAGGCTATAGAGAAGGGGCTTTTCGAGACTAGGGACCTCGCGAGCTGTTCCCTCAGCTTCGGGATGTCTATACAGCCGATCCTCTCCGGGGCATCCTCGAGAAGTCTAAGCGCCTCCCCGGCCAGGAGGACGAACTTGTCCGGGGCCCCCTCCTGCAGTTTGACGAATGCGGCCGACATAAGGATTAGGCCCTGCAGAGATCTGTCGCCGCTTCTACGCCAGGCCGGCTCTATCTCGGCATGCGCCTCCCAGAACCTCTCCGAGTTGAATAAGGCCACGAATCTGCCTATATCTCCGCTGCCCAGCGCGTCCTCGTTGGTCACGTCTATGGCCGCGTAGACGCGCCCGACCGCCTCCTCCACTCTACGTCTGGCGTCCTCGACGTCTATGCCTCTCACCAAAATCTCTAGATGGCGCGAGGCCACCCGCACGTTCAACACGGGGAGGAGGCCCCGCAGGTCGCGTAGCAGCTGAGCCCTCTGAGAAGGCGTATAGCCCGGATTCTCCGCAATCAGAAGATATCTTATATTATTCATTTATATTTTAACAATTATTTTATTAAGATTAAACTGAATATCTACTATCACTTTTAAATCACCATAACTTTGTTTTATGCGCCTTACCGTGGCTAACGCCTTGTTTATGCGCTCCAGAAGCTCCGTGTTGTCGGGAAGCTCGCCGCCTGTATAAAGCTCGACGCCCTCGGCGAGCTTCAGCTCGACGCCAAACGCCTTGGCGAGCTCGACGAACTTGAGATATCTCTCCTCCATGGCCGCAAGGGCCTCCCTTCTGTTTCTATAATGTTCTGCGTGGTCCTTCAGAGAAGCGAGGATGTTTTCGAGTTCGCTGAGGGTGAGGAAGAGGGACATTATTCCTGTCCTCCGTAGTAGTACGCTATCTCGACGTTGCCTACACAGAACTTTATATAGCCCGGCGTAATGTCGCGGCAACCCCACATATCTAGCTCCACCTCGGGCGCCTTCAGGGGCTCAGCGGGCTTCGCCCTGGGGAAGGGCGGAATCACCTCGGGGAGGTCTTCCGGCGTTATGTGCGTGCCGGACGGATCGACGATTATGGAGTAGCTCGTCAGCCCTAGCTTATCTGCCATGTTGCTGGCGGCCACTATGCGTTCCATCAATTCGCCGACAGCCCCATATAGATGCCCGAGGGAGCCCAGCTGGACTACATACTGCCCCACCTGTCTACGTCCGAACACTACAGGCGTCGCCTCGATAGAATATTGCACCTCCCTCAAAGTCCATAGTATTTGATCTATATTTTTGGAATTTATAATAATCATAGTATTATTCTAATTTTTTCATAATATTGTTCTATATATACTATTTCATTTTCGCCGAGCACTTCTATCAGCTTCTGCTTTATCGAGGGGTCTATATTGAGCGAGGAGACCCTCGCCCTTCTTAGGTTCCTCATGGCACAATCGTTATCGTGTTGCCCCGTAGTATGACGTACGTGCTGGCGGGCATAATTTCGAGAAGGCTCATCGGCAGATTGGGCGCTCTAGGAGGCCACACGAAGTCGATGCCCTCCCCCCTTATGACCATTTGCTCGGCCTTCCGCGAGTTTAGCGCCTGCACTACTTTTCGTATCAGATCCAACTGGTCCGTATAAATTATCACAGCCACGACTATAGGCAATATATTAATAGTTTGTCCCTCCGTCGCCCCGGCCCCCCTCGTCGAAGACCCTGTAGACCAGATATTGGGCCGAGGGGCATGCCTTGGAGCAGAGGAGACACCCTATGCATCTGCCCTCATCGACGGCGAAACGCCCATCGGAATCCCTCCTGAGGGCCCCCGTGGGGCACCAGCTTATGCAGAGGTCGCAGTGGCCGCAGATGGAGGCGCGTACCACGAGCGCCGCCGCATCCAGAGCGCCGCGGCCCTCTATCCTAGAGAGATCGCCGGAGAGCCGCAGGTGGCCATCTCTCCGCGCCACCCTTACGCCGTCGCCCTCCAGTCTCACTTCGCCGAGCATCTTCAGCAGCTGTAGGGCGGTCGCCGCGTCGGGCCTTACGCCGATCAGCTCCAGCCCCCTCTCGGTCCGTCTGATCTTCACCGGGTACTCCGCCTTGATGGACAGCTTGACGAACCTCTTGAGGTCGCCCGGGATATTCCTCCTCCACCGCCATAGCCCATACCTCAGGTAGTTCTCGTCCCCGTAACGCTCGGAGATCTTCTCCTCAAGCCGCTCGTAGATGTTCGGGTAGCTGATACGCACCAGCTCCAGCTCGGCCATCTCGTTGGCCGGACACACCACGCATCCGAGCCTGTCGAACCCTCTCTCGTACGCCTTGTTGTAGGGAAGGCCGTGGAGGAAGATATAGCCCCAGACCTCTAGGGCGGTCCAGTCCTGGAGGGGCGCCGCCACGATGGTCTTGGCCACCCATCTGCTGGCTGAGATCGGCTTCAGTCTCGCCCTCTGGAACGATTCGGCGGCCCTCTGGCCCACAACAGATATAGCCCCCTGGGGGAAGCGCTCGAGCAAGGTCTTCGTTATGGGCGCCATCTTTATCACCTTACAACACCAGCGGTAGTCGCGGGCGGGGGGTCCGAACTCGTCCAGGGCCCTCCAGAATCTGTCGCCGGCGGACGCGACCAAGAGCTCCGCCCCATACCTCTCGGCCACCTGGCCCACGTTCTGATACGTCTCGGGCGCCTCGAGGCCCGTGTCGTTGAACAATATAGCGAACTGATGGCCCGTCCTCGCGACGAGGTCCAGCGCCACCAAGCTGTCCTTGCCTCCCGAGTACGAGACCACGACGGGCAGCTTGTATCGAGATATGACGCCGTTCAGGAAATCCACAGCCCTCCTTGCCTTCCTCTCTATGTAGGTCCGGTTGATCTCGGCGAATAGCTTCAAGTCGCTGGGCCTGCCCGGCGGTAGCCGCGGCCTCGCCCTCCAGGACTTGATTATGTGGAGCCTCCTCCCTCTGAACAGCTTAGCCACGCCGTGTATCGACCCCCCTCTGGTGGAGACGGCCACGTGGGCGTACCTCCTCTCGGGGAGAGATCCCTCCAGGACTCGATCCCCATGCACGTCGTAGCCCGCCGGCAGTTCGTCCATGTCGACGACGGCCCACCACCCAGCCCTCCTGGCCAATATCTCGCTCACGCCTTCGAACAACGGCCTGAACCTCCACCTGCCCTCGACCACGTCGTAGAACCTATGCCCCAATATCCTTCCACGGACCACCACCTCGTCGGCTTGATCGGCGTACCCCGGTATTTTGTTCAGCAAAACCACCTCGTCTGCCGGTATCATATCTGCGAGGGAGCTGTCGCCCAGCTCGTACTCGACGGCCCGCCTGGTTATCTCTATATCGACCTTAAAGGCGGGCCTCACGTCGCCCGGTTTAGTGACATAGACAGGCACCAGTCTGCTGCATCTATCGGCCACGTCGTGGGGATCCAGCACGGGCACGTTGAGGTCGTCGCACCAATACAGCCGCACGTCAACCACGTTTTCCTATTTAAATAGGGTTGAGAGCATCTACATGCGCGCCCTGATACTGGCTGGGGGCTTTGGGAAGAGACTTGCGCCGCTGACCAACGAGGTGCCTAAGCCGCTTCTGCCGGTGGCGGGGAAGCCCATACTCGTGAGGCAGATAGAGTGGCTCAGGGGGCAGGGCTTCTCGGATTTCGTGCTGGCGGTGGGCTACCTGCGGCATAAGGTCTTCGAGACTCTCGGCGACGGCAGGAGGCTGGGCGTCAGGATCTTCTACAGCGTGGAGGAGGAGCCCCTCGGGACGGCGGGGGCCATAAAGAACGCCGAGCCGTTTCTAGAGGACGACGTGTTCGTGGCCACCAACGGCGACGTGGTGACGGATCTCCCCGTCAAGCCTCTGCTGGAGGCCTTGGCCGACGCCGATGCGGCAGTGGCCCTGGTGCCCCTGAGGAGTCCCTACGGAATTGTGGAGTTCGACGAGTTGGGCCGCGTGGTGAGCTTCCGCGAGAAGCCGGTCCTAGGGGGCTACTTCATAAACGCCGGGGTCTACGCGATGAGGAGGGAGCTGCTCAAGGTCCTGCCCTCTAGGGGCAACATAGAGGAGACGACCTTCCCCCAGCTGGCCGAACGCAAGCGCCTGAAGGCGGTGGTATATAGCGACGTGTTCTGGCGGTCTATAGACACCGTGAAGGATCTGGAGGAGGTGGAGAGGATTCTTGGAAATGGAAATTGAGGACTTGGTGCTGAAATACGCCTTGATAAACGCGGTTAGGTACGGAGGAAAGGCCGACCCCAAGGCCGTTATGTCGAAGATGATGGCCGAGAGGCCCGATCTGAGGGGACGCGCCAGGGAGGTGAAGGCGTTGGTGGACTCGATCGTGGAGAGGGTCAACTCCATGGCGCTGGAGGAGCAGAGGGCGTTGCTCGCGTCCAGATGGCCCGAGGCGCTGGAGGAGAGGCGGGAGAGGGAGGAGAGGCGGCCCAGCGTAGAGGCGCTGCCGCCGTTGCCCGAGGCGGGCGGGGGGAAGGAGGTCGTGGTGCGCTTCGCGCCCAATCCGGACTTCGTCCTGCATCTAGGTAGCGCGCGGCCCGCCGTGCTTAACTACGCGTACAAGCTGAAATACGGCGGGAGGTTCATACTTAGGTTCGAGGATACGGATCCCAGGATCAAGAGACCGCTGGTGACGGAGGAGGTGAACGCCTACGACGCCATAAGGGAGGATCTGAGGTGGCTCGGCGTCAGGTGGGACGAGGAGTACGTGCAGTCGTCGAGGATGGAGGTGTACTACGAATACGCCAGGAGGCTGATAGAGCTCGGCGGCGCCTACGTCGATCTGTGCAGTCCTGAGGAGTGGCGCCGGCTTAGGGACGCGGGCAAGGCGTGTCCCCACAGGGATGCCCCCGTCGAGAGGAACCTGGAGCTCTGGGACCGGATGTTGAGGGGGGATTTCCGCGAGGGCGAGGCGGTGCTGAGGGTCAAGACGGACTTGGCGCATCCAGACCCCAGCGTGAGGGACTGGGTTGCCTTCAGGGTAATAGATACCGAGAAGACGCCGCATCCCCTCGTCGGGTCGAAGTACAGGGTGTGGCCTACCTACAACTTCGCCGTGTCCATAGACGACCACCTAATGGGCGTGACGCACGTGTTGAGGGCGCAGGAGCACAGCGTGAATACCGTCAAGCAGTCCTATGTCTTCAAGCACCTCGGCTGGCGGCAGCCCTTCACGATCCACTTCGGGAGGCTGAAAATAGAGGGCGGCTCGCTGAGCAAATCCAAGCTCAAGGCGCTGAAGGCGAGATTCGACGACATAAGCATGCCGACGCTCTCGGGGTTGAGGAACCGCGGAATTCTCCCGGAGGCCGTATGGGAGCTGGTGTTGAGCGTGGGCATAAAGCCCTCCGACTCCACGGTGTCCGTGGCGAACCTCTTCGCCATAAACCGGAAGTTGCTGGACCCGACGGCCGATAGATACATGTTCGTGCCGGATCCGGTGAGGCTGACGCTGGACCTCCCCTCGAAGCTGGTCGCCAGGCTTCCGCAACATCCGAGCTTCCCCGAGCGCGGCCACCGCGTGTACGAGCTGGGGCCTGGACGCACGGCCGTCTACATATCTAGGAGGGACGCGGAGCTGGGCGAATTCAGACTTATGGAGCTCGTCAACGTGGCGGCGAGCCGGAGGGGGGATGAGTACATCGGCGAGGTGGTCGGCACGACGATCGAGGAGGCGCGTAGGCGCAAGATGCCCATAGTTCAGTGGGTGCCCGACGGCTCGCCCGAGGCCGTGGTGATAAAGCCGGTGGCCATCGGGAGAAAGACCGAGGAGCGGGGCCTCGTCGAGGCCAAGGCGCTGGAGCTCAAGGAGGGCTCCATAGTGCAGTTCCTGCGCTACGGGTTCGTGAAGCTCGCGTCGCGCAGGGATGGGGTCTTCACCTATGTGCACGAATGAGGGCTCTTTTCGACGCGCTCACGCCTAAGCAGGCCAGAATAGCGGCGCTGTTGAGGCTCGAGGGCGGCTTGGACTTGACCATCACGTGCCGGGAGTACTACCACGTCAGGGACATGCTCGACCGATACGCCGTGGGGTATAGATGTATCGGCAGATACGGCGAGACTCCCTACGAGAAGCTTGTCGAGGGCCTGCGGCGCCAGCTGGAGCTCGCCGAGCTGGTTAAAGACCTCGACGGCGTCTTGTCGTTCCCGAGCCCGGACGCCGTTAGGGTCGCCTTCGGCCTCGGCAAGAAGTCCGTCGTGTTGAACGACACCCCGCACGCCTACCATGCCAACAGCTTGACGATACCGCTGTCCGAATATCTGATAGCCCCCGCGGCGATACCCGAGGAGGCGTGGAGGCCGTACTGCCCCAGACGCGTGGCGGTTTTCGACGGCCTTTTCGAGTACATGTGGGTCTCGCGGCACCGCCCGGACGTAGAGACGGTCAGAAGGCTGGGCCTGGAGCCGGGGCGCTACGTGGTCTTTAGGCCGGAGGAGGCCAAGGCGGCGTACTATAGGTGGAACAACGTGGAGCTGAGGCGCAGACTCGTGGATCTGGCTAGAGGTCTGGGGTATACCGTGGTCAACGTGCCTAGATACGACGACCAGATAATCGAGGGCGCCATAAATCTGACCAAGGCGGTCGACCACCTGGATCTGGCGTACTACGCAGCCGCGGTGATAACGGGGGGCATGACCATGGCCACGGAGGCCGCCCTGCTGGGGACGCCCGCTTTGTCGTACTTCCCCGAGGGCCTCTACGTGGATACGTACCTCGAGATGAAGGGCGCCCCGTTGCACAGATGTAGAGACGTCGACGGATGCGCCGCCGAGCTCAGAAGGGCCCTCGACGAGGGTAGAAAGCCGGCGATAAGGCTGGAGGACCCCGTCAAGTTGATAGTCGATATAGCTCGCGCCGTATTTTAAAAGCTACTTATGTCTATATTGAGCCTCAAGCTTTATATGTCCCGAGGATCTAACGGTCGATGGGAGTTCGGTCGGTGGTCCTTCTGAGAGTCGGCAAGGACTTCGGCGTCGTCATGTTGGAGATGAAGGTCGTGGGCTTGAGGGAGCTCGACGAGGAGCCCAGGGACGTCGTAGGCGATATCCTCGAGATAGAGCGGGAGGTGCTCCGCATTATGCCCGAGCTGTCGTCAATGTCTCACGCCGACGTCGTCGTTGAGGACGGAGGCAGGAGGTTCTACGTGGCCCGGCTGTATCTCAACGACGCCCGCGTAGAGTACGTCCTCCTCATATCGCCTAAGAACAGCTTGAGGGGTCTCCTGCGCAGATTCGTGGAGCAGGGATGGTCCGTCAAGTTCTTGGTGGAGAAGAGGACCGCCGCGAAGAAGTCCTATTGGAGATAGACTCGAGCCGCTCCAGGAATCCGCTCTCCAGCGAATAGCTCAGCCAGTCGACTCTCTCGTCTATGCATACGCCGCCCTTTAGGCAGTCCACGACCGCGTCGGCGGTCTCCAAGCTGGATCTGTCGGTCACATCTATCTGGTGGACGCGTCCCCATCTATCCTTGGCCTCGACGTATATGTAGTCGAGGAGCTCGGCCCAGACGTTGTCGAGTATCTTATGTAGAGGCCAATCCCTGCCCGAGAGATCTCTGAGAAGCACGTCAGGCCGCTTACGGAGCACGAAGACTCTATCCACATCGCCCACTAGGTCCAGGACGTGCGTATCAAGTATGTAATCGCCAGCTAGCTCCCTTGAGAGCTCTCTACGGGCGGCGTCCACATCGATTATATCATATGTCAAGGAGTACGGATCCCAGGAGGTGAAGGGCTTGCCGGCGAGCACGGCGGCCGCCTCGACGCATCTGACGCCGAGTCTCCGCGCCGCTATTCTGCAGACAGTGGTCTTCCCGACCCCAGGCGTGCCCGTTATGAGGACCTTCAAGCTATGGGTATTTCCTCCTCATATCCCTCGGAAACGGCACCGCGTCTCTTATGTGGTCAAGGCCCGCTATCCACATGACCACTCTATCCACGCCCAGCCCGAAGCCCGAGTGGGGAACCGAGCCGTAGCGTCTAAGGTCTATATACCACTGGTAGTCCTTGGGGTCAAGCCCGAAGCGCTCAATCTTGGACACGAGCTCCTTTTCGTCGTATATCCTCTCGCCGCCTCCTATGATCTCGCCGTATCCCTCGGGCGCCAGCACGTCCACGCTTAAGGTGACTTCAGGCCTCTGCGGGTCGTTTCTGTGGTAGAACGCCTTGACCTTCTCAGGAAATCCGTAGAGCTGGATCGGCCTATCGAACTGGAGGGTCAACACGCGCTCCTCGTCCGAGCCCAAGTCGTCTCCCCACTTGATGTCGACGCCCTTGGCCCTCAGGATGTTCAAGGCCTCGTCGTAGGACACCCGATGGAAAGGCGGCTTGACGGCGTCCAGAGGCTCGGTCTTTCTGCCCAACAGTTTTAGCTCCTCTAGCCGCTCCTCCAGCACCTTGGACACTATATGCGAGACCAGCTCCTCGTTGACCTTCATGAGGTCGTCGAGGTTGTACCAAGCCATTTCGGCCTCGGCGTGCCAGAACTCGGTCAGATGCCTTCTGGTGCGCGAAGGCTCGGCCCGAAAGCTCGGCGCGATCGTGTACACCTTCTCAAGGCTAAATATAAAGGCCTCCAGGTAGAACTGCGAGCTCTGGGTCAAGTACACGTGGTCGTCGAAATACGGCACCTTGAAGAGGGTGGCGCCGCCCTCGACGGCCGCGGTTATGAACATGGGGCCCTGGACCTCGTAATAGCCCCGCGACCTGAAGTACTCGTGTATCGCGCCGAAGACGGTGTGGCGTATCTTCAAGACCGCCTGCATCTTCCTGCTCCTCAGCCAGAGGTGCCTGACGTCGAGGAGGTACTCGCTGTCGGCCTGCGCGGCGTCCTCGTTTATGGGGTACGGCGCGCCCTCGTAGTACCAATCGACCGACTGGACGTGGAGCTCCTTGCCGCCGGGCGCCCTCGGCTCATCTCTGACGAGGCCGGTGGCTACCAGCGACGACTCCAGGTTCAGCCTCTGCGCCACGTCGAAGGCCTCCGTGTTGCGGGCGAACACAAGCTGGAGGATGCCCGTGGAGTCCCTGAGGACCAGGAATATCTTGTCTTTCAGCTCCCTTTTCCTATACACCCACCCCCTCACCGTCACTACGCCGGAGGATTTAAGGGCGTCGGCTATGCTCACAGCGCGTCTATAGGCCATATCACCTCTCCTGGGAGGTCTCCTTGTAGATGCCCACGACGACTCCATCGGGGCAGTCGTCGGCCCTAGAGCCGACGTAGTCCCCCTCCCTGTAGTCCCTCGTCTTCTCGTTGCCGTCTCCGCACTTAACCACAGTGACGACGCGCCCCTCCCTCCTCGCCTCCTCCGAGCTGATGCGCTCGCTCGACCTCATAAATAGGTATACCATCACGCCCAGCACAGCCACGGCGGTTATGAACATGGCGATTAGGCCGTAGTCTATCGGCATAGAGTCCTAGAGTCCTCAATATTTAAAATGAATTCCGTATGGCGTACGCTCTATACGGGATAAAATAGCATTGTTTATATATAATGATGATTTCTCTATATATTACTTTCTTTTAGACTCTAGAATACCAGCTCTTATATAATAACTGTCTCCATAGCCCAGCACCTCGAGCATCTCGTATAGAGACCTCACGGCGGAAAGCACCACTGTGCTCGACCTGCCGGCGGCCGCGGCCGTCGCGTACCTCACGTCCTTGCCGGCGTGCCTCAAGGCGAATGTGCCCGGCTCGTCGGAGTACATCCTGTCTATATACACGGACCCTATCTCCTTGAATATGGTCTGCGACAACAGCTCCTTGAACTGGCTCGGCGGTATTCCGTGGGCGGCCGCCATGGACGCCGCCTCGCCCAAGACGGCGACTGTGCCTATCAGCAGGGAGTTATACGCCAGCTTCAACACGACGGCCTTCTCGAACTCGCCTACGTGCATGATCCTGCCCAACTCGGCGAATAGTTTGGAATATCTGCTGTAGACCTCGGCGTCGCCTCCGACTATATATACGGCGTCGCCCCTCTCCACGTTGCCGGGCCCTCCGACTATAGGCGACGCCAGGACCCCGATCCCCCTCGCGGCGAGAGCCCTACGGGCGGCGGCCGCGCCCGCGAGGGAGTACGTGCCCATCAGGAAGACGGCATCTCCGCCCATCTCGTCCACCAGCGACAGCAACGCCTCGTCGTCGGCTACAAACACGGCGACAGGCCCCCGAGCCTCGGACGGTCTGGATATCGGCGTGGCGGGGAGCCCCTCGAGCCTCCCGCGCGTTCGATTCCAGGCGTAGACCTTATGGCCCAGCTGGGCCGCCCTCTTGACGAAGGCGGCCCCCATCCTCCCCGTTCCGACCACCGTCAGCTCCATACAAGGCTTTTAACCGGTCGTAATATCTGTTTCGCCGTGGTTAGGATATTGAGGGTGGATCCTCTGAACCCGCGGGGCGAGGACGTGGCGGAGGCCGCCGCGGTCATAAGGTCGGGGGGCCTCGTGGCGTTCCCCACGGAGACGGTGTACGGCCTAGGCGCCGACGCCTTCAACGCCGAGGCCTCCGCGAGGATATTCAAGGCCAAGGGGAGGCCCGCCGACAACCCCCTCATAGTCCACGTGTCGTCCCTAGACATGGCCCTGGAGATAGGCGACATGCCGGATAGAGCCGTCGAAGTGGCTAAAAGGGCGTGGCCCGGCCCGATAACGTTCGTAGTGAGGAAGAGGGCCGAGTTGCCGGCGGTGGTCACCGCCGGGCTTCCGACGGTGGCCTTGAGGTGCCCCGCCCATCCGGTGGCGTTGAGGCTGATAGAGGCGGCGGGCACGCCCATAGCGGCCCCGAGCGCGAACAAGGCGGGGAGGCCTAGCCCCACCGAGGCCTCGCACGTGGTCGAGGACCTCGGCGACTCGGTCGACCTGGTCCTAGACGCAGGCAGGACGTTCTTCGGGGTTGAGTCCACCATCATAGACGTGACGAGGGAGCCTCCGGTTCTGCTGAGGCCCGGCCCCTTCACCGTCGAGGAGCTCAGGGACATATTGGGCGATGTGGAGATCCCGCCCTTCGCCAGAGGGCTCGGCGAAGCCGACGTGGCGCTCGCGCCGGGCATGAAGTACAGACACTACGCGCCGGAGGTCCCCCTGATACTTGTCGACTTCGATCTTGCGTCGGCAACCGAGGCCGTCCGCGGGCTCGGCTTGAGGGTCGCCGTATTGTGCCTCGCCGGGAAATGCGCCGATGCGGACGCAACGATATACGTCGGGTCCGATCCATACGAGATAGCGAAGAATCTCTACGACGCGCTCAGGCGTCTCGACAAGACCAAGGTAGATATTGCGCTCGTCCCCACGGTGGCCGAGAGGGGGATAGGGCTGGCGGTCATGAACAGGCTGAGAAAGGCCTCGGGCTTCAAGCTGGCCAGGAACGAGGCCGAGCTGAGGGGGCTGTTGGGGAGATGAGGTGGGCCGAGGAGTTCTTCGACGACATATATAGGGACTTCATGGAGCACTATAGGGGGCCCGAGATCAGCGCCAGGGAGGCGCGGTTCCTGGCCGGGGCGTTGGGCGTGGAGCCGGGCAAGCGCTTCCTCGATGCTGCGTGCGGCCACGGGAGGCACATGCGGCATATGCCTTCCGACTCTGTGGTGGGACTCGATATAAACATACGCTACCTCTCCGAGGCCAAGAGGTACGGCGACGTGGTGGCGGCCGATCTGAGGATGCCGCCGTTCAGACGCCGTGCGTTCGACGGAGCCTACATAATGCACAGCACGTTGGGGATGTTCGGCGACGAGGAGGACCTGGAGATCTTGATGTGGCTGTCGGGCTCCATAAAGCCCGGCGGATCTCTGGCGCTGGATCTGGCCAACAGGGCGAAGGTCGACAAGGCGTATGCGGCGCTGGGGGAGACCTGGAATATGTGGATCTCCGCGGGTCCGTACAAGGTCCTGTCGGTGGCCACCTACAACCCGCTCGCCGGCAGGATAAGGGAGAGCAGGCACATCTACAGAAACGGGGAATATATAGGGACGAGGACGCTCGAGCTCAGGCTATACTCGCCGAGCGAGCTGGGCCTGATGCTGCGCAGCGTCGGCATGGCCGTTAAGGCGGTCTACGGGGATTTCGACGGATCGCCGTATTCTGACAGCTCGGAGAGATATATCGCAGTCGCCGTGAAGATCGGCGGAGCTCCGGAACACCTGAAGACGGCCATATCCTGGCCGTAATGATATATTTGCCCCAAAGCCACCTTCCCCCATGAGGCTCTATTATTTCAAAAACGCCGAAGATCTCGCCAAGCCCATCGCGGGGGCGCTGGGCCTAGACGCCAGGCCCCTAGAGGAGAGGGATTTCCCCGACGGAGAGGTGTTGGTGAGGGTGGAGCCCGCGAGAGAGGCGGTCTTGTTGGCCAGGCTCTATCCCGACGTAAATAAGAACCTGGTCAAGTTGCTGCTTGCGCTAGACGCGTTGAGCGACTACGGGGCCGACAGGGTGGTTCTCGTCGTGCCCTATCTCCCCTACGCCAGACAGGACAGGCGGTTCCGCGAGGGGGAGCCCATAAGCGTGAAGACGATGTTGGCCCATCTGAGGCGGTATCCGGTGTCGCATCTCGTGGCCGTGGATCTCCACAAGCCGTATATAGGCGATTATGTGGCCGGCATGCACGTCGTCAACGTGTACCCCGCTGAGAGGTACGCCAACGCCGTGAGGAGGTGGGGCGTGGACGTCGTCCTCAGCCCCGACGCCGGGTCTCTCCACAGGGCGTCTACGTTGGCCGGACTGCTGGAGGTGCCCTACGACCACTTCGAGAAGTTCAGAGATAGGGAGACCGGGGAGATATACATGAAGCCCAGCGGGGCCATGAACCTACAGGGCAAGGCTGTGGCGCTGGTGGACGACATATTGGCCACAGGCGGCACTCTCGTCGATGCCTGCAAGAACGCAAAACTGCTGGGGGCGTCTGCGGTATATGCTGTGGTCTCCCACTGCCAGCTGCTGGGCAACGCCAGGGAGAAGATCAGGGGATGCGTCAACGCACTCTATTGCACCAACACCATACCGTGTGAGTACTCCAACGTGGACGTATCAGAGGATCTCGCGAGGGCCATCTCGGCGGTCCTATAGCCGCCAGTACTTCGACTGGATAGACCGAACCTCGGCCAGGACCCTCGACATCCTCCCCCAGACGGAGTGGTCGCTGGCGCTGGGCTCCTCCGGGGGCGCGCGGCCGAGGCCTGCCAGCTCCATCGCCAGCATCTTGGACCCCTCACGGATCACCGAGTAGTTGTAGCCGCCTTCGAGCAGAAAGACGGCGGGCACGTTGAGAGACAGCAGGGACTTGATGGCATATCTATAGCCGTTTAGGGTGAGGCCCATATCGGCGAGCGGATCCTCCTTGTGGGCGTCCCAGCCGAGCGACACGACCAAGGCCCTCGGGCCGTACTGCCTCAATATGGGCATGACTACGTCGTCGAAGACCTCCTTGAACCCGTCGTCGCCGAGGCCTGGAGGCATGGGCACATTGACGTTATACCCCTCGCCCCTCCCCCTCCCCACCTCGTCGGGGAAGCCGGTGCCGGGGTACAACGTCAGCGGGTCTTGATGGGTCGATATATAGAGCACGTCCCTATCGTAGAGTATCTCCTGCGTGCCGTTGCCGTGATGCACGTCTATATCCACCACGGCTACGCCCTCTCCGTAGAGAGCCCCCACGGCCGCCGTGTTGAATATGCAGAAGCCCTGGGTGGGGGCGGTCAGAGCCCTCCCGGACCTGCCCGCGTGGTGACCTGGAGGCCTCGCCAGTATGTACGCGTGTTCCTTTGAATCCAGCGCGTCGAGCATCGCCGATACGGCCGCGAGAGCCGCGGCGCAGGTGCCGGGAGATACCCAAGTGTCGCCGTCCAGCTCCGTGAGATTGCCCAAACTACATAGATCCTCCACATATCTTATGTAGTCTCTGCCGTGGGCTGTCTCGAGGCGTTGGGCGACGTCGTCTCTGACGCGAGGGGCCGAGAGGGGGACGCCCGCCTCCCTGATCCCCGCCAGGGCGTAGTCGAGACGGCCGGGGTTCTCGGGATGTCCAGGCCCCGTCTCGTGCCCCTTGAAAACATCGCCGTAGTACACCTTCACGGATGGATCTGTCCATCTATTAAAAGAGAGGGCATGACGAGGAGGCGGTAGGCTACATGCTCCAGAGGGCTGGAGGGAGGGGCGGCGCCGTCTACGAGAAGGCCTTGGAGGTCGTGGAGGAGGGCAAGGAGGTGGCTCCCTAGGGCTTACTGACGTTAGGGGGACTGAGGTCTTCGTCGAGGGCAGGAGGCACGTCGTGAACGTCCTCGGCGGGGGCCCCAGTTCGAGGAGGGGAGGAGCGGCAGGGCTCTCTTGTGGATAACGATAACGGCTGAGGTCGACGGCGTCAAAGGCGATTGTACGACGACCTTCGGCAGATACGGCAAAAGCGACGAGGTCGTGGGCTATGCCTGCATCAGAGAGGAGAAAGATGCCGAGAGGTTCTCAGCGCCGGTGGAGGCCCTGACGGGGAAGAGGCCGAGGGCGTACCGCATGGAGGGCGGCACGATGATGGTCGTGTGCTACGAAGGGCGTCCGGAGGGCTATGCGCTATGCGGAGCTCCACGAGGCTATGGCGAGATGGCTTAAGGGGGCAGGTCGGTGAGCCCTTCCCTTGGGGCTGAGTACAGTAGGTTTTATTTTGGATCAGAGTACATGATGTTGAAGAAAAAGAAGAAGGAGGAGCTCGACGAAGATGAGGAAATAGAGAGGTTGCTCCGCGATGCCGACGATGCGCCGGAGAGAGATGACGGGGATAGATATCTCAGGGTCAAGATAGAGGTCGAGGGGCTTAGGGAGCTGGCCCAAGCGCTGGAGGAGCTGGTTGAGGCTATAAAATCGAAGGAGAAGTAGCTATGCATGTACTGCGTTCTGCCCATAGGCTCGTACGAGCAGCACGGCCCGTACCTCCCGCCTACTGTGGACGCCGAGGTGGCCATCTACGTGGCGGAGAGGTTGGCCGAAAGACTGGGGGCCCGGGTCCTGGCGCCGATATACTATACCTGTAGCAAAGAGCATCAAGACCTCGCCCCGACCATCTACGTCGAATGCGAGACGTTTATGTCCTATGTAAAAGAGGTTTTGAGGAGCGCGGCCAGGTGGTGCGACGGCGTGATAGTGGTCGCGGGCCACGGCGGAATAGCCGACGCCGGCAACGCGGTCGCGTCGCAGCTGGACTACGAGCTGGGGCCAAAGATACTCTGGCTGAACATATGGAGCCTGGCGCCCGTGAGGGACCACGCGGGTTCGGACGAGGCAAGCATATATCTGGCGGTGGGCGGCCGGCTCGTCGATACGCCCAGGGAGAGGATATGCGAGGGCGACGTCCACATGATGAGGTATCTACGGACGGCGTGGATGTCCAGATCAGGCGTGGTGGGATGCATAGATCCTGCCGAGATCTCCGCGGAAAGGGGCTCCGAGCTGCTGGAAACTATAGTTGACAAGGCCTACCAACGGGCTAATGTTTTTTTATCATCAATTCGGGCCGTCTATCGTGCATAGCGTGATGCAACTAAAGTTGATAGGGTATAGGGAATGGACCGAGACGTTGGGTTCCAGGCGGGAGCATCTAATCCAGCAGGTGCAGGCGGAGCTGCACAAGAGGGCCTGGGCCGAGTACACATCGGTGGACGCCCTCCCGCACCACATGCGTTACGACTATCTGCTGATATACTCCAACAACGTGCCGCCGAAGGCTCTGGCGGACAGGGCCAAGTCCCTGGAGGAGATATCGCCGGTGCCGATCGAGTACTGCATAGGGCGCGGCGACACCCCGCTGGAGGCGTACGAGACGTGCGGCGAGGAGGATACGACGAGCGGCTCGGCGGTCGTGGGCCACATGGATATAGTCAACAGCACGCGGCAGACGGAGAGGATGGGGCCGTACGACCTATACGTGGTGGTCGGCGACCTCATAAACAAGGCGAACACCATCTGCAGGGGGCTGGGCTGCCTGGCCTTCTACCTGGGGGGCGACAACATCATGATTTTCCTCCCCGACGTAAAGACCGGCTATCTGCTCTACGACCAGATATATATCGACGTTCGGCTGGGCGTAGGCATCGCCGAGAGGCCCTACACGGCGTTCGCCAAGGCCACAGAGGCCCTCGACTCGATGAGGAGAGACGGCGTTGTTGGAGTCAGAGTTCTGAGATGAGGCCCTACGTCTATCTGGCCGCCGCGATCACCGTCGACGGCAGAATAGCCAGCAGGTCCGGCTACTCCCGCCTCTCATGTCCCATAGATCTGAAGAGGCTGCACGCGCTCCGCGCCAAGGTCGACGCCGTGGTGGTCGGGGCGGGGACCGTCAAGGCGGACAACCCGCGGCTGACCGTTAGATACGTGCAGGGGCGGAACCCCATGCGGGTGGTCGTCGACGGGTCGTTGAGCGTCCCCACGTCTGCCAGGGTCTTCGACAGCTCGGCGCCGACAGTCGTGCTCACCACCGAGAGAGCTCCAGACGAGAGGGTGGCCGCGCTGAGGGAGCGCGGTGTGGAGGTGATACGGTTCCCGGGGGACTCGGTGCCGCTACGCGAGGCGTTGGAGAGGCTCTACGCCTCGGGCGTGCGGAGCGTCTTGGTGGAGGGCGGCGGGCACGTCAACTGGCAGATGTTGAGCCAGTGCCTAGTCGACGAGCTGATAGTGACGGTGACGCCCTACGCGTTCGGGGCGGGCACCTCGTTGCTTGAGGGGCCGGGCTACGACGACGCGGAGTCGGCCCCCTTCAAGCTGAGGCTCCTGTCGGCGGAGGTATGCGAATGCGGGCAGGAGGTCGTCCTGAGGTATAGGGTAGAGTGTAAACAATAGTTTACATAAGGCATATATATGGATGAACTTCGGTTTACGATGACGTTGGAGAGGGCGATAGAGGCGCTGAAGGCCGGCCGGCCGGTCCTCATATACGACGGCGACCACAGGGAGGCCGAGGCCGACTTCGTGGTGAGGGCAGACGCCGTAGGTCCAGGCCTGGTCAGATGGCTGAGGCAAAACGCCGGCGGCCTTCTGTGTTTCGTGACCACCGAGGAGGTCGGGAGGGCGCTCGGGCTCGAATTCCTCTCTGAGTATTACCGCAGGCTGGGCCTCGCGGCGTTGCCTAGATACGGCGACGAGCCCGCCTTCATGGGGTACGTCAACCACAAGAAGACTAGGACGGGAGTCAGGGATTCGGACAAGGCGTTGACCATACGGGAGCTCGCGAGGGTCGTGGCGATCGCCCTACGCGATCCCGACGGCGCCAGGAAGACCTTTATGGACGAGTTCTACGGGCCGGGCCACGTGCCCATCCTCGGGGCGAGGATAGGGAGGAGGTGGGGCCATACGGAGCTGTCGACGCTGCTCGCCAAGGCCGCCGGCCTGCCCCCCGCCTTGGCGATCGTGGAGGTCCTGGGCCCGAGCGTCGACGCCATGCCGTACGGCGAGGTCGAGGAGCTTGCGAAATCGCTCGGCGTACCTCTGTTGAGGGGCGAGGAGCTAAAGGCCCTTGCGTAGCTTAACCACTATCCTGGCCCTCCTCGCGTCGTCCACGAACTTGACGACGTAGGGGGCCAGCCTCTCGAGCTCCCTACGGGACACGGTGTCCCAAGTCGGACATGTCCTGTCCACATACACCTCCCGCCCGTCGTAGACCAGCGGATAGAGCCTACAGCCCACGGGCCTGTTCTCGTAGATCTTGCAGCTGGCCGTGGCGGGGTCGTAGAAGACGCAATGTCCGTCCACGTTCTTAAGCCTCAGCATCTCGCCGTCGGCTACGGCGAAGTCCTCGATCCTATATCCCAGGGCCTCGATGCGCTCCACGTCCTCCGGCAATAGCTCCATCTCGGTCCCCAGGCAACATATCCCGCACCTTATGCATTTGAACCTCACCTCGAAGAACGAGGGGTTGGACCAGACGCTCACTCCACCACGTAGAGCGGCCTTCCCTCTCTGAAGAACCTCACGACGTTCTCCGCGGCGATTTCAGCCATCTTGGCCCTAGTCTCAAGCGCGGCGCTCCCTATATGGGGGGTGAGGACCACGTTCGGCATCCTCGCCAGCTCGTGGGTATGGGGGAGAGGCTCCACTTCATACACGTCGAGGGCCGCGCCGGCCAGGACGCCCTCCCGCAGAGCCCTCAGAAGGGCCTCCGTATCCACGACGGGCCCTCTGGACACGTTGACGAGATAGGCGCCGCGCTTCATCCGCGAGAGCCTCTCCCAGTTCATCAGATGCCGCGTGTCCGGCGTCAGCGCCACCGAGACCACGACGAAGTCGCTGGTGGCGAGGAGCTCCTCAAGCGGCAGATACTTGATGCCTAGGGCGAACTCCACCTGAGGCTTCCTGGTGCGCGACCAATAGACCACCTCAGCCCCGAAGGCCAGAAGGCGTCTCGCTATCGCGGCGCCGAGGTTCCCCAGCCCCACTACGCCGGCCCTCTTGCCCCTTATGTCCGAGCCCATGAGGGCGCCCCACACGTCGTACGCCTTGCCCTCTCTGATCAGGCGATCGCCCTCAACTATCCTTCTGGCAAGAGCCAGCAGAAGGCCCACGGCCAGATCCGCCGTGGCGTCGACCAGCACCTCCGGCGTGTTGGCGACCACGATGCCCCTCCGCCTAGCCTCGGCGACGTCTATGTGGTCGTACCCCACCGAAACGGTGGAGACTATCTTCAGATTTACGGCGTTGGAGAGAACCTCCCTGTCCACTACGTCCCCCACAAAGACAACCATGGCGTCGCACTCTGCGGCGGCCCTCTTAAGGGCCTCCTTAGGGATGCCGGAGGTCAACCAGGCCGGCCGTCCGTAGGGATATGCCCTTACCTCCCCGACCTCGGCCAACCTCCTGTAGAGAACCTCGGGGAAGGTGTCCCTGCTGACGAATATACAGACCACGGAAGATCACTGGTCTATATTAAGAAGTCGCCTAAGCCACTCGGGCATCCTGGGGCTCGGGACCACGTCGAGTACGTCGTAGGGCTTTATGTCGAGCACGGGGCTTCCGGTCCAAGCGTCCAGGTTCCTCACGCGGAGCCGAGGCGGCTCCACGGCCACGATCTCGGCGACGGTGAGGCCTATGGGGTTGGGCCGCGGCGGGAATCTCGTCGCAAATATGCCGACCTCCGGCGCGTCCTGGAGGCGTCTAGGCCTCACCCTAAGCTCGAAGCGCTCAACTCTGTCCATATACCATATGATGAAGACGTGGCTGTACTCCTCAAGGCCCAGCAAGCCGTCGGCATACTCGTCGAATATCCTGACCGTGGACACCAAGCCCCTCCTGCCCGCCCCGCGCCCCTCCTGCGGAAGCCCCTCCTCGACGTACCCTATGGCCTTAAGCCTCACCTCCCTCAAGGGATCGCCTGCGCCGTGATCGACGGGCTGATTATTATCTGGCCTCCGGCGTGTGTCACGTGCGGAAACGATATGAGCAGCTTCTCCGTCGAGCCGCCGCTGAGCCTCATCCCGCCCGTTATATGGACCTTGAAGACGCCGCTGGGGACGCGGGCGGTGACGTTGACTCCCCCTATCTCGACGGTGGCGCTCGACACCGTGAAGAACACCTCGTCGTACTCGCCGGCAGGCGCCCAGGCCGAGGCGAGCAGTTGCGGCGCGCGGCTCAACGCCACGGTCTTGCTCCCGTTGAAGATAGCCACCCAGCCGGAGTTGTTGCCGACCCTATGTAGCGCCACAGACGTGAACGTAAGATATATCGCCAGGCCTGGCGCCGGGGGGTCGGACACGTAGACGTCCACGCGGCCCTGGGATAGGTGGAAGTAGAGGAGGGCGACCGCGGCGAGGATTACAGCCACAAGCGACGCGACGAGCCAGGACCTCATGAGGGGGACGGATCGGGTTGCTTATAAACCCTTGCCCCCCTAGAGGCCGAGGAGCGCGATCCCGGCGAACGCCTTGAGGAATATATTCAGGCCGAAGAGAGCCAACAGCGCGGCCAGCGCCACCAGAAGATATCCATACCCCCTATTGCTCAAGAGCCGGGACGCGCCTCCGCCCAGCGAGGCCATGAGGGATAGCCACAGATAGTCCATCCATACGTGTGCGCCGTACATCGCGGCCACGCCGAGAGGACCCAGCCTGAACGCCTCGCCGACCAGGGGAAGGCCGACGGTGGCCCACCACATCAAGAAGTAGGGATTCGCCCCCGTGAAGACCACGCCGGCCAGGAAGGGCGGTGGGGAGAACCGGCCGCCGGGCGTCTGCCCCGCGCCGCCTCTCATGGATCTCAGCCCGCCTCTGGCGGTTAGGTACGCGAAGAAGAGCGAGAACGCCAGCGAGACTGCCGCCAGAGGCTTCTGGAAGGAGGCCAGCGCCGTCGCCACAAGCCCGAGCGCCAACACGTAGGGCAGCTCGAAGGCCATGTGGCCCGCGGCCACGGCGAGCCCCGACCTGGCCGCCGAGCTGGGGCGAACGGCGCCCGCGACGACCGACGCAGTCGTGAGGGGGCCCGGCGAGAAGGCGCCGGACGGCGTTATCATCAAGGTCTGGACGACCAAGTCGGCCAGCATGTCACCGCACCGCCGAGAAGGCGCGTCTGAGCACCTGCCGGACGTTGGCGTACGTCTCCAAGCCGTCCAGCTCCGCCTCGGATATCCACATGCCGTTGTTTAAACTCCCCCCCAGCCGCCTGACCAAGAAGACGAGGTCGTAGTGTATATGCGTCTCATGGGGATAGCGCACGGTCTCCCTCAGGATGGCGAAGGGCAGAGGCTCCTCGACCACGCCGTCGCCGGAGATCCCGAGGGTGGTGCCGACCGGCTCAACTACGAGCCCCGTCTCCTCCCGGAACTCCCTCACCACGGCCTCGGACGGCGTCTCGCCCTGCTCCACGTGGCCGCCGGGATAGAGCCAGACCCCCAGCCTCTCGTGGTAGACCATCAGCGCCCTGCCGCCCTCTATAAGTATGCCCGACGCCACGACGCATTTCCTCACAGACCTCCGCAGTACAGCCAGCTAAAAAAGTTGCCCCGCGCCGCCTCCTCCGGTCCGCGTATTATATAGCCAAGCGGGCGAACTTCGTCGCCATGGGCGAGCTGCATTTATAGCCGTTGAGGCCCGGGCGGCGCCAGAGGCCGTCTTGCCGAGGCCCTAGGCACGCCTCAGGTTCGAGGTAATATGCAATCCCCCCGTCCATTGCCCCTGCAGAAAAATTAATAGGAGCGCCTATGGAGGTCGTGATCGAGCAGATCTTCGAGGAGGGGTTGACTCTGATCAAGGGGCCGCCGGGATCCGGCAAGACCGCGACGGCCGCGTGGGCCGCCAGCAGGCACAAGAACTCCATCTGGTTCACCTTCTACGAGAGCGAGTCGCGCCTCATCAGATTCCTCTCGTCGCTGGCGCTGGAACCGCCGCGCCATATCTTCGACATGTTGTCGACCGGCAACCGCAAGGAGGCGGTCGAGGTCATCCTGAAGAAGATACAGGAGGTGAAGCCGGACTTCGTCGTGGTGGACGGGCTCAACGCCCTGACGGCTGAAGGCGAGAGGGAGCTCGTGCACAACCTCTTCTACCACCTGCTCTCGTCGTTCGTGCCGGTCGTCTTGATACGGGAGGGCGACGAGGTCACGGCAACGGACTACATAGCCGACAACGTCCTCCTCCTGAGCTACAAGCCGTCCGAGAGGGGGATGGTGCGCTACCTCACCGTGCTCAAGAGCAGGGGGAGGTCGGTGGAGCCCAACGTCTTCCGCATGATCTTGGCGAAGGGAGGCCCCAGGCTCATATCGGCGCCGCGCGAGGCCAGGAAGATCCCCTCCCAGCGCCTGACGACAGGCGCGCCCGAGATAGACAGAGAGATCAACGGAGGCGTCATCGCCGGAAGCTACGTGGTTGTGGCCGGCCCTCCGGACGGGCTGGCCAGCAAGCTGATGGTGCTGACCGCGGCGGCGCTGGCCGGATCGGGCAGAAAAGTCCTCTACCACCACCACAAACAGATACCTACGTTCATGAAATTTGCCGAGTCTCTCGGCGTAGACCTCAGCTCCAAGAACCTGCTCTGGTACTACCACCCCGTGGAGGAGCACGGAGACGTGACGTGGTGGTACAGGTCGGCCGAGATGGTCAACGAGATGGGGGTCGACGCGCATTTCGCCGACAACTACGAACAGGTGCTGGCCGTGGCGGGGCTCGAGAGGGTGGCCGAAGCGGCCCAGATATACCAAGCATCGCTCCGCAGAGAGACGACGACAGTTCTCGTCATCAACTCGCTGGCCGTGTGGCGGAGCGCCTCAAGGCTGTTGGGATCCATCCCCGACTACGTCTTCGTGTTCAGGCGCGGCCTCCTCACGGTATATACGCCGGAGCGCATAGAGCCGCTACGGTTCAGATACAAGCTGGTCGGGCACAGAGTCGTCTACGAGAAGATTTAACCCCAGGCGGGATGGGCTCCGTCCCTCGGGACGCCAAAGCCGGCAGCAGGAAAAATTTAAAAACGGTTCGATGGAGTCAGCCGTGCCCCGGTCGTATAGTCCGGTCAGCCAGCCGGCCCGGAATAGTATGCGGGCCTGAGCGTCCCTACGCGGCTAGTCGAGCCCGTGACCCGGGTTCAGGGGAAACCCGCCTAAGAATCCCGGCCGGGGCGCCAACTTTCTCTTTACACATATCAACTCACGGCGCCACTTTTGCAACGACAGCGCGCTGTTTCCAAAAGCATACCAAAAATAGCCAAAAGCGGCACTCCAAAACCAATCAAAGTGCAAACCGCTAACGCATCTGCGCGTTCAGCCTCGCCTCGACCCGCGCCTCGATTTCAGCACCGGGCGGTTACAGTGTTCCTAGTGAGATTACGTCGCCGGGATTTGGCTTGACCTCTCCGGTGTCTCTAATGTCTTTGCCGTTGACATAAGAGCCGCGGGCTTCGCTGGGGCTACGGCAGCGCGTTGCTAAGTCTTAGTCTTCTTCTTCGTTGCTTTCCGTCGTTACTTTCTCATTTTCTGTATGAGGGCTGCCAATATCATCATTGGGCCTGCTATGACTCCTAACACTACTGCGAGTATTACAATAAGCGCGCCTAGGATTAGCCAAGCGAAGAGGTTACGTCTCCACTCCCTGCCCATAACCATTTCAAAGGCCGCCAGGAACATGCCAAGTAGAATCACGCCGGCGACCAGATATAGCCAAAGCTTAGCCACCACTACGACGTAGATGATGTAGACCGCTATCAAGCCGACTACCGCGTAGCCGGCGTATTGGTTTTTCGAAATCTCGTAAGCCCCCACCAACAACGTGGCTATGGCGGCGAAAACCCAGAGGTCGGGGGGCGTTGGAAGATTGATGTACTGCAGTGCAAACACGGACAACAACCAAACACCTACGCCAGCCCAAAGCATCGTGTCATAATCAATACGCATAGAACCAAGATTTACAACATTTTTAACAGTAACTGGCCAAACATACTGGCGGGTCTCACGCCTACTAGATGCCGGACGACAGGTCTGAGAAGAAGGCGACGCACATCGTAAGCCTAGTATACTTCGAACTGAGCACCGTCCGGGCTGGCGCCGGCTCGGCCCTTCCTCCGTCTTTACGGCGGTTCGCCGACTTCTCCGCCGCGACTTGCGCTGCGGCGCGTCGACCCCTTACAGGGAGCGCGGAGAGGAGCAACCTGAGGGCGAACCCCATTGGGGATACCCCCTGTCGAGACTTCCTTCAACGTACTCCCTGTAGGCGACCGTCGGGATGCCCACGTAGGGGATTGGGGATGCGGCGTAGAGACCATTCGAGATCCTCCCGCGAATAGGCCGAGGCGGGGCTCAAGCGGGCCTCCGAGGTTCCTACGACATCTTTTTTCTCTTCTCTACCTCCTATGCCTGTACCGCCAGATACGGCGAACCCCGTTTTTATCGGCGATCGGCCCCCGCCTTCTCACCGCCGCCTCAGCGACGGGCCGTCCCCTCAAGGCCCGAGGAGAAATCCCGAAGGCGCGGACGAGGCTAAGGAAATGACGCAGACGGAATCGAGACGGCGGGGGAGGGAGGCCGCGACCGTAAATGGAACCGAAACGTCGACCGTCCGGACGGCGCGCATTACGGCCGGATCCCGGCCATAACCGTTTCGCTGTTTCCTCGAAGCAGGCATCGCCATGCGCGGAGTTGCCTCACACAACGTGAAGCCGACTCCGTATAGAACGCCGTATGAGATCATCGTCTTCGGCTGACGACCATGGAACAGATAGGTGGATGGAGACAACCCAGATAGGAAGAGCCTATGGATGCCCCGGCCGGGATTTGAACCCGGGTCTTGGGCTCTCTCCGACGCGCGAGGGCGCGTCCCGAGAGGCCCATATCCTTGACCGGACTAGACGACCGGTTGGAGTGGCCGGCGCGCCACGGCTCCCCGACGTCCGGGGCGTCCCCTACACTCTTCGCAATTTTTAAACTTTTTGTCGGCGTCGCGCTAAGCCTAGAGGGGCTTGACGGGCGTGACTGCGCCGCAGGCGGTACACCTCAGCACGTAGATGCGCTCTTCCTTCTGCAGCACCGTGTCTATGGATCCGCATACGGGACATATCACGTAGAACTTTAGGTATCTCTCGTAGACGGCCTCCACGACCTTCTGGGTCCTCTCGCCTGTGAGGATCAACGCGTCTCCGTCGATCATGCCCGGAGTTGCGAGCTCCTTCTGGAAGAACTTGGCTATGTGGGTCGGATCTCTGTTGAGCCTCTTGGCTATCTGGCCTAGGTTGGCCACCACGGTCCTGCGCGGGAGGTTCTGCACTTCGAGCTTGGGTATCTCGGCCCTCCTCTGGGCCTTAGGCGTGACGATCCTGTAGGCCCGCTCAAGGAGATCCATGTATTCCTTTTCCGACGACACGCAGCCTCCTCAGCCTCACTTAAAAATCTTATACCCTCTCTATGACCACTGCGGCTCCCTGGCCTCCGCCAACGCAGAGCGTCGCGACCCCTCTGTCCTTGCCCTCCAGCTGCAACTGCCTCGCAAGCGTGCCTATTATCCTCGCGCCGGTGGCGCCCAGAGGGTGCCCGATGGCTATGGCGCCTCCCCGCCTGTTGACTCTGTCCTCCTCTATCCCGAGCTCCTTTATGGCGTAGAGCGTCACCACGGCGAAGGCCTCGTTTATCTCCCAGAGGTCTATATCCCTCACGGTAAGCCCGGCCTTCTCGAGCGCCTTCCTGGAGGCGGGGACAGGGCCTTTGCCCATAACCGCCGGCGGAACTCCGGCGAATCCGTAGCTGACCAGCCTCGCCATGGGCTGGAGGCCGTACCTCTTCACGGCCCTTTCCGACATGAGGAGGACGTAGGACGCGCCTGTGTTGAGCGGCGACGAGTTGCCCGCGGTGATCACTCCGTCGGCTCTGAAGGCAGGGGGTAGCTGGGCCAGCTTCTCGAGGCTGGTGTCGGGCCTCACCGACATGTCTCTATCCACGACGACCTTCCTCCCCTCCTGCTCCACTTCGACGGGGATTATCTCGCCCTTGAAGTACCCCTCTTGCTGGGCCTTATAGGCCAGCTGGTGGCTCCTCAAGCTCCACCTGTCCATCTCCTCCCTGCCGATCTTAGCCTCCTCGGCGAGCCTCTCGGCGGTTAGCCCCATGACGTACCCCACGTTCAGCTCGTAGAAGGCGTACTCGTCGGTGAAGAACTTGGGGTTGAGGACTACATGGGGGTTGTCGTACATGGGCACCCTCGACATGTGCTCGACGCCTCCCGCTATCACCACGTCGGCCATGCCGGTGGCTATCTCGTTGGCGCCCATGACGACGGAGGTTATCGAGGAGGCGCACTGGCGGTCGACCGCCGCCGCGGGCACGGTCACCGGCAGCTTGGCGGCGAACACCACGTGCCTCCCGCCGTAGAGGAAGCCCTCGCCGGTCTGGAGGGCCATGCCGGTTATGAGGTCGTCCACGTCCTCGGGCCTTATCCCGTTCCTCTCCACGATATCTCTGACCACTATGGCGGCTACCTCCTCCGGCCTCTTGTCGTAGTAGATATCCTTCTGCGGCTCCTTCCTGGTGAGCCTGCTGAAGGGGACGCGCCGGAAGTCGACTATATAGACGCCTCTGAGGCTCATCTCCCCTTGTACTGCGGCTTTCTCTTCTGCAGGAATGCGCTCACCCCCTCGAACAGATCCTCGGTGGAGAAGACGACGCCGAAATGGGCGGCCTCCAGATCCAGCGCGGCCCACAGCGGCGCCTCGTAGCCGTAGTTGACGGCGTATTTAGCCATCGCGAGCGCTATGGGCGGCTTCTCCGCCAGCTTCAACGCGAGGGCCCTGGCCTCCTGCTCCAGCCTCTCCGGCGGCACGACCTTGTTGACCAAGCCCATCCTCTCCGCGTCTCTGGCCGATATGTTGTCGCCCGTGAATATGATCTCCTTGGCCCGGGCCAGCCCGACCAGCCTGGCGAGCCGCTGCGTCCCTCCGCCGCCTGGGAACAAGCCGATATTGACCTCGGGTTGCCCCAGTACGGCGGTCTCCGAGGCTATCCTCAGGTCGCAGGCCAGCGCCAGCTCCAGGCCGCCGCCGAGCGTGTAGCCGTTAAGGGCGCATATGACAGGCCTGTCGAGCTTCTCCATCTTCTCGGTCAGCTCGTGGAGCCCTCTGGACAGCTTGTAGGCCAGATGCGGCGTCGTGCCGACGAAGCCGGTGATGTCGGCGCCGGCTGAGAAGGCTCTGCCCACGCCGGTTATCACCACGGCCCTGACCTTATCGAAGTCCAGCTTGGAGATCTCGTCGAGTGCTGACGACAGCTCCTCGACCATCTTGGCGTTTATGGCGTTGAGGCGCTCGGGCCTGTTCAGTATTATCCAAGCTATGGGCGGCTCGTAGCGGATTATCAAGGTCTCCAGCCTCTTCTCCTCAGCCTTTACATATGTATAGAAGCCCTCCCCCGACTTCCTCCCGAGCTTCCCAGACTGGACCATCTGCACCAGGAGCGGATCCGGCGCGAACTCCTCGAAGCCCGTCTTGTTCCTCCAAGCCTCCAGCGCCTTAACTACCGCGTCTAGGCCGAGCTCGTCGGCGAGCTCCAGCGGGCCCTTAGGCCAATTGAGGCCGAGCTTCACGGCCTTATCCACGTCCTCCCTAGTCGCTATGCCCTCTCTGACCAGATAGGCGGCCTCGTTCACAGCCGGCGCAAGCAGCGCCGTTATGTCCAGCTTCTCGCCGGGCTCCTTGGGTATGTCGGGCCACTGGAACTTGCCCGGCGCCGGGTATTTGTAGAAGCCCTCGCCGGTCTTCACGCCGTATTTCCTCTGTTGGCATTTCTCCACGATCAAGGGACAGGGATGGGTCTTGAAGCCGCGTTTAGCCATGGCGTCCCCTATGAAGCAGATGACGTCTATTCCGGTGTAGTCCATGAGGAGGAAGGCGCCCATGGGGAGCCCCGCGCGGTATCTCAGAGCGGAGTCGACGGCCACTATGTCGGCCTCGCCTCTCGCCGCCATCCAGCAAGCCGCGTCGTTGACCCTTGCCAGAATTCTGTTGACTATGAAGCCGGGCACGTCCTTGTTCACCACGACGGTCTGTTTGCCCAGCTGGGCCGCATACTCGGCGACCCTCTTGACGGCCTCGTCGCTGGTGTATCTGCCCTTGATTATCTCCACCAGCGGCATCAACGGCGGCGGGTTGAAGAAATGCATGCCGACGACGAGAGGCCTCCTCTCGGGCTTGACCGCCTCCGATATCTCGGTTATGGGGAGGCTGGACGTGTTTGTGGCCAGTACGGCGTTGGGCGGGGCGCATCGGTCGGCCTCCGCGAAGACCTTCCTCTTGGTCTCTATCTCCTCTATGACCGCCTCGACCATTATCTCGGCGCCTTCAACCGCCCTGCAGACGTCGTTGACCACCGGCTTTATTCTGCCCATCACGGTCTGGACGTCCTCCTTCAGCTGGCCCTTCTCGGCGAATTTCTTGAGGGACCACTCGATGTTTTGGAGGGCCCTCTTCAGGAAATCCTCGGCGACGTCGACGAGGCTCACCTCGTAGCCAGCTATGGCGAAGAGCTCGGCTATTCCGTGGCCCATGGTGCCGGCCCCTATGACAGCCGCCTTTTTAGCCATGGCTAGGGCGGGGGACCTGTTTTTAAAGAAGAACTACGTCTATTGGCTAAATAGAAATATATATCACTATTTAGTTACTCCCCATAGTGGCCACAAACCCCGGCGTCTTTAATCGCCGTTGCGGCCCGCCCGACGCCGACCTTCGGGCCAGGATTTCCGACGGCCGTCCCGACTGACGACGCATTCCGCAGACGGCTGCCCCAAGACGCTGGGGGCTAGCTGGAGGTCGACCTAAAAAAGTTATTGCCTTAGTAGATCTCTATATTTATCTCTCAGTACTTTCTTGTCTATCTTGCCGGTGCCCGTCATCGGCAGATCGGAGACGACCACGACCTTGTCCGGTAGCCACCACTTGGGTATCTTGCCGGCGTCGACGAACCTCTGCAGGTGGGCAACTATCTCGTCGGGGCCGACCGACGCGCCGGGCTTCGGCACCACAAAGGCGACCGGCCTCTCGCCCCACTTCTCGTGGGGCAGCCCCACAACCGCCGCTATGCCTACGGCCGGATGCGTCATGATGAGGTCCTCCAGCTGTAGCGACGAGATCCACTCGCCGCCGGACTTTATGACGTCCTTCAGCCTGTCCACTATCTTTATCCTGCCGTCGGGGCACCAGACGGCGGCGTCGCCGGTGTGGAACCACCCGTTGCGCCAAGCCACCTTGGTCTTCTCGGGGTCGCCCATGTACTCCGGAGTTATCCAGGGCGCCCTCAGGGCCAGCTCGCCCGCCGTCTTGCAGTCCCTCGGCACCGGCCTGTCGTTCTCGTCCATCACCGCGAACTCGGCCAGCGGGTTGGGGAGACCCGTCATGACTATCAGGTCGTAGGCCCTGTCGGGATCCTCCGGCAGCCTCTCGGTGGGCTTGAAGAAGCCGAGGGACACGACGGGCGCCGTCTCGGTCATGCCGTAGCCTACCCTAGGCACGAAGCCGGCGTCCGCCGCCTTCTTGGCGAGCTCCTTGGGCAACGCGGCGCCGCCGACTATATATATTGGCGCAAGCCGCCTTATCCCCTCCACGTATTTAGGCAGATCCGGATGGGTCACGAGCATGTAGAGTATCGTGGGCACTCCCGCCATGGCCTTCACCTCCTCCTCGACGATTAGCCTCAGTATGTGGCCGTAGTCGAACCTCCCCGGCATGACCTGCCTCCAGCCCATGAGGGCGTAGACCCAAGGAAGGCCCCAGGCGTGGACGTGGAACATGGGGACGAGGTAGAGGGCCGTGCAGGGCTTCCCGTCTATGCCGGCGCAGTCGTTTCTGGCCAGGCCTCTGTAGCCGATGGCGGCCAGCGCGACGCTGAAGGTGT
>Ga0081534_100051_pt1 | contig 44952 bp, 77 predicted proteins | sample MonGeyMetagenome_FD_71019 | JGI IMG/M metagenome (GOLD analysis project Ga0081534, IMG submission 71019) | Hypoxic/sulfidic aquatic microbial communities from Monarch Geyser, Yellowstone National Park, USA - MG (SPAdes) v1 (version 2) | ecosystem: Environmental > Aquatic > Thermal springs > Hot...
TAGCCCTGATTGCCCTGGTTTTAGCCCGGTATGCCCTTTCGGGCTGACCGGGCGGGGTAGCTACCGTGCCGTGGGGTTCAGCGATATCGGGGTTTAGGTTTTTGGTTTTTCGGGGTAAAAATGAAGGGAAAAAGAGTTCAAGTTATAAAGGTGACCGATGGGGATAGGATATATATATATCCGAAAAAAGTCGTTTACAAAAAGCGTGTGAACGGAAGGTTTGTTACCAAAGTCGTTACGCCATTTTTGTCAGGGTTACTGGAGTCAGATTTGGTCGATAAAAATATTAAGGAGAAGTTGAAAAGGATTTTGGAGAATAAAAATTCTTTTTTAATCGGGGTTGTGTAAATGTATGCGGAAGATGTGCTTGTTTTAATATATCCAAATTTGAAAAATATAGAACAAGTAGTAATAGTAGATCCGTTTGATCATAAAATAAAGTCATTTAGTGTTAGTTCAATCGAAGAAGTAAAGGAAGTGTTGAGAGATAACTTACCGTTTTGTTTTCAGCACAATGAGCCAATTATGCATTTCGGATCGGTGTATATATTGGAATGGGAAGGGTTGACGGCAAGTGAGATTGAAATACATAGCCCACAGGATATTGAGAGGGTATTAGGTTAATTTTTTTGTTTTTTTCTAAATCGGGGTTCCTTATATGGTCAAAGTTGAACGAATGGAGTTTCCAAGGGAGATGAATATAGAAAAAGCAAGGGAAATAGTAGAGAAGTTAAAAGAGCTTGATGTGTTAGAACTAAGTAACTGTTTCATTCATATTAAGATCGTGAAATTTGTTTCACCGATCGAATTGTTTTTGGTTTTTGGTGAAAAGTATACTGTTGATGATGACGATAGTGGTAGTTGGGTTAGTATCTTAGAAGTATATGATAATTTGGAAGAATTAGCATGGTTTATAAATGGTTTATAATTTAGAATTTTTTTTCAATCGGGGTTTTCTCATGCAGGTTCAAAAAATAGAAATAAAGTTAGGTACAAGTTTAGAATTAGTAGAACCGAAAGATAAAGATTTGTTAATCAAGGTAGACAATTCAAGAGAGATAAACATAGACGTTCTTGATCCTGACCCTGTAACTGGGTACATATTTATCAATATATTGAAGATAATAAATTATGGGGATCATATATTAGTTAGAGAGATATACAGGTCGCCGTTGGGAGAGATAACCATAGATAAACATTACGAAAATGCTAAGCCATCCGAAGTTTTGAAGATGTATTTTCCCCACACTTTTAAGTGATATTTAATTTCTTTTTTTAAAGAATCGGGGTGAGATATTTTATATACGGGGTTGACAATGAACTGTGTTGATTTATTAAAAGGAAAAGGGTATAATCTAACAGGATATTCACCAGACACATATGTTAGACTGAGTGAAAATGATATAACAGATGAAGAGGAATGTGAGGGGTGGTTAGCATATTTGGAGTCACAGTATGGGTAGAGCGATTTTTTAAGTTAATTATTTTTTAAACCGGGGTTCTCTTCATGGATAGATATAAGTCTTGTATAATTGTAAGTAGGCATGAAATTTTACCAGTTCAAGAAAAAGATGTGAGCGATATATGTGATAAGATCACTAAAGTAGCTGAATTACCATTGGATCAACAGAAACTACGAGAACTTATAGAGCCTTATGATGCGGTTATTGGCGTGTTTCCAGTGAATCTGCAGATCGAAATACTAAACAATAAGAAAAACCTCATTACATTTATAATGAGGAGTTTAGGGGTTACGGATAACGAGGAAGAGGCTAATAGGATAGCATCCAGATATCCAGGAATGTCTGCGGTTCTAGCACCATCAAAGCCAAACGAGAAGTTTAGGGTAGTATTATATGAAGGGATTAAGCTTATAAGAGAGATCAGGATTATTGATGAATGGTTAGTTAAACATTAAATTTAGTCTTATTTCTTTTTTTATTGAATCGGGAATTTTATATACAGGTTGTTTATGTTGAAGTTCCTTTTCAATTTTATTTTCTATATCTTTTTGACCGGGGGGCAGGGGATTTACAAAACCGGGGTTTAAGGGTCTTTCATTGTCTGTGTTTTTTATTTTTTTATCAACGGGGTACTAAGGGATTTCAGAGCCGGGGTATTGGAGGCTTTCAGTATTTGGGTTGTATTGTCTTTCATTATCGGGGTGTTGTAGGTTTGGCTTTAAAGATAGCCTCGGATGTGGGATATCATATTTTATCTTCAGCTGTAGAACAAGCGAAAGAATTAAATTTCGATGAAGCTGATGTTTGGCTCGATTTCAACAACAAGGCGTTAGACCTTTTTACAAACAATGGGTATACTGCTATTAACTTTGACACTTATGATGAGTTACTGAATGCTATCATAAGGCTTGGCAGGGAGCTAGCCTTTCATGATATCGTTGGTACACTAAATCATGTTACTGATGATCTAATGTTCTATAAAGAACATCCGCAGTTAAAGATAGCTGACGAGATAATAAAACGTCTGATAAGCGAGGTAGAGAAGGCAAGGAATGAGCTATACGAGACTACTTCCAAATTAATAATAAAGATGGGGGAACTTGACCCGAAAGAGATCGACAATTTTATCAATAGTAACGCTGAAATAAAGAAGGTTGTTGAGGATGCTACTGAGAAATATAGGGAGTTATGTTGGAAAGGAGAAACAGATGATGATCCTGATGAATGCGATGAGGTTCTTCCTGCGGTCGATGTTATTTATTATGCGATACCTGAAGAAAAAAGTATTATGGTCGTTGTTAAGGTTAACAAGATCGGTGAGGTGTATAAACACGTAGAGAAGTATAGCAGTGCTTACGACTTTTTGAAGGCTGTTGACGAATATTCAAGTAAGGTTGTGGATTTTTGGTAATGTATCTTTTTTTATTATCGGGGTATTGCTACGGGAAACGGGGTGGTAAAGTGGGTGGAATGGAAGAAATAGAGAATGTAATTAAATCATTAGATTATGTAAGGAAACAAATATCCGACTTAGAACAACAATTAAGAAAAGCGAAAAATGACAAAGATATACAATATCTCTTTGATGAGTTAAATAAACTTACGGGAGTTCAGTTTGATATCGTCATTTACGTAGAAGGTAATAATATAAAATATATTCCCAAAGAAGAGAAGATAAATGGTAGTAGTGTTCTTGTTGTTTCAGGGAACAGAGGATATTATATGAGAAGTTATATGGTAAATATTACTGATGATGCACGCGATGTTGTTATAAGCTATAATAATTATTATGACATACCTGAGTATATATTAGAGTTATTAAGGAGGTTGCCGAATAATGAGATATCTGTCATCAAATATGCTGATGCTAATATCGCGAAGTTTTATTTATTATTAAAACAAGGGTACCACCTATTTTAATCTGTATCATAATATTTCTTTTTTCCCATTTATTATTTATCATGATCTTTTTTTTAAAACCAAGGATCGGTATCGGGGTGTTGGGAAAATGGATTTTAAATTATTTTCAGATGTTAAATATAATGAGATACCTAAAGAATTAAAGAAAATAGATGACATAAAGTTTAATATTGCGGATGTCTATATCGACGTGGACAACAGGAAATTGGTACTTCATACTGATGACGGAATTATTGATATCAGCTTCAGTAATCATGACGAGATGTTAGATGCAATAATAAAGATAGGTAAAGCAAGTTTATCTGATTATGTGAAAGATGTGCTTGATGAAAGGAAACTGCGTGTCACTTACTCGAATTTGTATATATCTGAAGATGATGTTAATAACACATTAAACGACGTAAGATCTATAATAAAGAAGTTGAGAGAAAGGATACTGAATGGCAATTTTAGGCTAAAGATTTATTTGGGGTATATTATGATAAATAATATTGATAATCTTGCCGACAAGTATTCTGAGCTTGCAAATTCTATTGACAGTGTTGTCGAGAAATATGAGGAGACACATTGTGAATTTGAGGAATGTGACGACTCTAGAATCTATGCTTATTTTTATGCCATACCTGAAGAGAGATGTATTGTGGTAAATGTAGATTTGAGAACTGGTGAGAACGTTGGAAAGTTAGAGAAGAAATATGATAGTTCAAACGAGTTTTTGAAAGCCCTTGATGAATACATGCATGTTATTGCGATTGGAACATTTTAATCTTTTTTTTATAATCGGAGTAGCGGGGTTAGGTTTGCGTCAGGTAGGATTTCTATGCGATAATAAGTTAATAGTTGATGTAGATAGTGTGTTATTGTTATTACAGTATGATAGTGTTACCAATAGATTTGTTGATGTTACAAAGTTTAGAGGTGGTGTTAGCGATAGATGTGAAGAAGTTGAGGTTAATGTCGAGGAGCAATATTCAGTGAAATATTTTCCGAGGAATTATTACACGATATTTAAACTGGAGTTCGGAAGTAAAGCAGGGTATTTATTAGAGAATTTTAACGGCACATCCGGTTCGGATATGTTCTATGCTTGCTCGGATTATAAGGAGTGTAAGAGACTTATTGAGGAGTTTGAAGAATAATAATCGTTTTTTTATCGGGGGTGTTATAGTAGGGATGGAGGTTCTCCTAAAATTAAAATTAGGAGAAGATAAAGATAAGGTGATAGAACAGATAAAGGAGCAGTTAGAGGAAATAGATAACCCGATTCACTTATCAGAAAAGGAATTAAGAGCCGGTGGGCTATGCTATGAATTATATGCCGGTGATGAGTACCATATTCATGTATTGGTAAAGAAGGACGAGCTTGTGTTTATAAAAGAAGATATGCGTTAATTTTTTTTTAATCGGGGTGTCAAAAAAATGGGTTTAATCGGAATACTAGACGATATAAAATATTTCCTAAATAAAAATAATGTAGATAAAGAGAAGTTTAGGAGTAAGTTGTGGAACGCGGTAAGGATGGCAATGAGGTTGAAGAAGAACGCTGGTGATAAAGTGACGTATAACGATATATTAAATCTCATCGCGTTTTATGTTGCTGACGGCGATAGAAGTGTAGCGGTGTTAGTCAGTGATTTTATCGATGCGTATATTGATGCCGTTAGGAACTTAGGAGAAGAAGAGTTTAAATATTTCGATGACGTGGTATTCTACTATTTATTGAAATAGGTGGGTATACGTGAAAGTTAGGGAAATATTATCAAATTTCATCTATAACCTCAGTGATTTTATTTCGGCTGAGGCTGTTGTAGATACAGGAGTGAAGTTAATATATGCAACAGAACCGCAGAAGGTTTTAGGCGGATATGTTGTGTATGGTGCGGTACAGGTAGGGCTAAAGCAGTACGAATTCGAGATTAGATATGATAGACATACAAAAATGGTAGAAATATCTGGTGCTGTGTTCTGGTTTAGAAGACATATAAGGAATATAAAGAAGTTCTTAGAAGAGATAAGTAAGTCCTGATTTTTTTCGGGGTGGTGTTTTATGATAGGGCAAATAATTGAGGAGTTGAAAAAGATAAACAAGAAAAACTATGAAGTCGAGTCAATAACAGCAGGGGAGTTGAAATTATACATGAAAATGACGCCTGAGGAGTTTCAAAAATTCATTGAATGGGTACGCTCTAAGGGGTACGTAAACGTCAACGGTGCTGTTAACAGGTTGACTGACTATATAGATTATAAGGAAGACTATATACTTGACGAGTATGAACATTTAAAGACAGGGAAAAAGATTCTACTAGAATATATCAGGGTAAAGTCTAAGGAAGAATATGTAGTGCTAAAAAGTATTACGGTGGAGTGAGATGCCGGAGTATTTATTATGGGTTGGGCTAAACCCGGAGATGGCTGATTTATTATATGCGGTCACTGTCGATATGTTATCTAAATATTTCGAGAAGGTTGGAGACGGTAAGTTCAAGCTGAAGGATAATGTGTATTTGAAGCTGAGGAGGGACGAGATACAAATTTATGTATGTGAAAATGAGTACGTATGTCCTTAAGTCGTCCTTTTTTTAAAACCGGGGTCGGTATTTGTATGAGTCAGGATGGATATAACGTTACTGCAACAGATACCTTAGGATTAGTTTTTAGCCATTTAAGTCTTTTTTTTCTTTTTCGGGGTATAATGTGGAATCGGGGGCGTTTAAAATGGAGGAGAATGTAAAAATGAAAAAAGTAGAATGGAAGGGAGACGAGAAATACGAGCTATATTTATACAACGAAAACGAAATTGAGGCATTTCATTATGTATACCCATTGCTGTCCCGAGGGTATGGGAACTATTTTGCATTTTCTGTGTACTATAACTTAAAAGATGGTGTGCTAACGTTAACGTATTTCAGTGATGGTTGGAACGGGTCAGGGATACATTGGAAAAAGCATAAGGAAATTAAGGGACTTGATGTCGAATATATAGCGAAGATGTCACCGAAGAGGGCTTTTGAATATTTGTATTCATATTTTGATGAAGATGAATAAGTTAAGGTGTCTTTTTCTTTTCCGGGGTGATAGGTCGGGTGTCACAGGAAAAATATGAAGTGAAGGTTCTGAGACAAATAGCCTATTTACCAGCTGTCTTCATGTTAAAACATAGAAACGGACAAGTTACAAAAATTTCGCTGATTTCAGATAATTTTGCGGATTGTACTAAATACGTTTCAAGGAGTGGGATGACATTTAATGGGTGTTACAGGTATAAAAATAACGAACTAATAGAAACTAGGGGCATATATTATACACCAGTCACATCATTACTTTCAATTTATAGTAGGAGAAAAGTAAGTAGGGAGATAGATAGCGTGAAGCAACTTATTATGGAAACGTTATCAAGCTACGATTTAACAGGAGAGGAATTACTTATCGTGTACGACAATTATAACATAGAATTTTTCGACAAATTTATCAAAGGTCAATTATATGAATTTAATTTAACGTTTAATCAAGGAAACCTGGAGGTTTACGAAGTCCCACCACTGAAAAACCCCGATAGCCTTAGTTTCAACCATGTAAACAGCCTGACGATTTATAACCACGAGATTCAATTTTCCAGTGCTACGTTAGCTTTAGATCTACATTCAGCACCCGGCATAGCGTTCTTAGTACATCCACAAGACGCTGTTTCATTATCTATGAAATCTCCGGATCATGAAGAGGGTACAGTTACATTGAATTCAGGTAGGTATTATTTAATAACTCATCCGAGACCCAGAAGTAGTAAATCTGATTAACCTTTTTTTAAAAAATCGGGGTATAGGTTGAAGGGGCTTTGTGAAGCTATTCAGGATAAGAAAAATCCTAGCAGTTATGTCTTTAGCTGTGACGGTCTTATAGTGTTCCCGTCATCTCCTATTACCGACGTTAATCATAAGTACCTTATCGATTTTGAATTGAGGACGAGTAGGACTGGTAAGAAATACGGCGTAGCAAAATCTCAGGAGGTTTTCCATCAATTTAATGTCGTACAAGAAGAAAATAAGGCTAATCTCGACGTTAAAAAATTCAATACTCATTATACGTTGACGTTATCAAGTATTAGAACCAAGGTGGAAGAGTGTAAGGTGTGTAAGCTGAGGAAGGTAAAGGAATTTCCTGAGACCGACATATCAAGTATCGTAGTTTCTGATGTGGACGGTAATGTAGTTTATTCTCCTTATAATGAAACCGGTTTGCCTTCTTACAATATCATAAAGTATCTTGAGGAGAATAAGGTCAAGTTGGAGCCTAATATTAAATATAGGACTATTAACGTTGGAAGAGAGAGTGTTATAGTCCCCGAGGATGTTGACGTTTCTTCTCTGGAGGTAGATGAAATAAAGGAAATGCCGGAGGATATTAACGCTTATTCCTATGAAAAGAGGAAATTTTTACACATTATTGAGGAAGAGAAACCGTACAAAATTGGTGACGATAAGTATGTAGATGTTGTAAGGTATTACATTGACGGTGGTGAAAAACATATAGTGTCGGTGGAGACGTATAGAGTGGTATACGTGTATGAGCCGACCTTTTACTCATCGATTGAAGATGATAACCCTGAAGATTACGCCAAGGAATGGAGACTTGTTAAACGCGAGACTTTTGAAAACGTTGTAAAAGTTAATGCCATGTTTATCAATTTGCACAGGAGGAAGGCGGTGGCGTTTAAGGCTTTATACAAAGCTCTGACGAAAGCAGGATATAAGGTGGTGATAAAGAGGGACGGTGATGATAAGGTAGTAAGGATAGAGAAGGGAGGTGAGTACGGTGAAACAGGGAAATATGCCGAGTTCCCGGTTGGGTATTACGCGGAATTGGCAGAAAGGATTTATGACTTGACTTTCTAATATTTTTTTCTTGAGGTGCGGGGTTAGGTATGGACTGTGTTCCGGTTCTAAAAAAGAAGGGGTATAATTTGGAGGGCTATTCTCCTGATACCTACTACCATCTTGCTAACAATGACGTGACAAATGAGGACGAATGCGAAGCGTTGTTCTGGTATCTGGAGATGACTTACGGGTGAGATAAGTTAGTTCGTTTTTTTGGAGCGGGGTGTTGTAAAGACGACGTTTGTATTATTCTCAGATGTAGGATATGACGAATTAGCTGGAGCATTACATGATATAAAGAAATCGGATTTCGAAGAAGCTAACATTATAGTTGATGTCGATAATAAAATGCTAATACTTGATACGGACAATGGGAGAATTGATATCAAATTTAATAGCCATAACGAATTGCTGGACGCTATCATAAGGATAGGAAAGGCATTATTCACTTACGATATGGTCGATATATTGACCAGAGCTAGGGATCACCTGAGGTTTTACAGGCTTCATCCCCAGTTAAACATGACGGAAAACGAGCTTAATGAAATAATATCTGCCATGGATAAAGCAAAGGAGAAGTTAATCGATGGTAAGTTCAAGTGGACATGGGAATTGGGAGACCTTGAAACCGAATATTTCGACGCTCTTGTTGAGGATAACCCTGAAGTTAAGAAGGCTGTCGATGACGGAATTAAGAAGTATAAGGAAATATGCTTGGAAGCTCACGGTTCCGACGACCCTAGATACTGTGACCACGTTACTCCTATGGTCAGTGCTGTAGTTTATGCGGTACCCGAAGAAAAAGAAATCGTGATCGTTGTGGATGTAGATAAGGTAGGTGAGGTGTATAGAGTTGTTAAGAGATATGGTGACGCATATGACTTTTTGAAAGCCCTTGATGAATATAGGGCTATAACTGTGACTCGTGGATAGTGATGCGATATGGTCATCCTTCTTTTAACTAACGTTGGTGAGGACAAGGTTATAAAGAGCATTGCGGAGGGAGGAGATGAATATTTTCACCAGTATGACATCTCAATCGACGTTGATAGGAAAAGCCTAGTTATATCCTCCGGCTACATGACGATATGGAGGAAGTATGAGACTCATGACGACCTACTTAATGGTGTTATGAAGCTCCTGAAAGTAGCTATGGACGGTAAGGCTAAGGTCGATATGGGCGACCTTACGGATGAGCAAATTGATAAGGTGCCGGGTTTGAGGGAACGTATGAAGAAATGGTATAACCCAAGAGTAACCGCTTATGCGGACTTCGAGAAGAAGTGGATAGAACTAGTTATTAATGATGAAGACCTCGGTGCTGTTGATACGGTTACGCTTGAGTTTCATGATGCAGAGAGTTTCCTGAGGGCTTTGGACGAGTACTCAAATTAATCCTTTTTTCGGGGTACCATGAGGTCTGATGTAATTTTCCAAATTTTTAAATATGTGAATGAGGACGGTACGGTGGACGTGGATGGGCTATTGCGGTGGCTCGAGAGCAACAAATTCACGAAGAAGGAGGACAAAGAATTCCGGTTCGATGACGGTGACATATCGCGTGTGGTAGTGTATGAAGGGGATGGGTGGAAAGTTAGTGTTCACCTCATTGTGGGGAAGGACGGGACGCTGAAGTTAGGGACGCTCGACATATCTTAATTTTTTTCGGGGTGGATATGGGAAAAGAAGTATTAAAAATCGAAAAAAGGGAGTACGGATTCGGCTTGAGAATAGGTAATGAGTCATATTTCATAAGCGATAAAGGGTCAGGGTGGTTCGCTTTATTAATAAAAAATGAAGATGGAGAAGTTACCAACATAATAGACGATAAATATGAGAATTTAGGTGCTGAAAACCTGGAGGATTTGTTATGTAAGCTAGTAACAAGACCGTCGGAGACCCTGGAGATGTTGATAGGAGGAAAAAGGGACATAAAAAAGGTCGTCGTATATTATTAAACCTTTTTTTCGGGGTGTGTTGTGAAGGTACCGGAAATAATGGAAAAATTGGTCGAGAAGTTAAGGGAAATGAAAGGGATTAATTACGTGGATATAAAGGGAGCCACATTCGGAATAAAGATAAGGGTTGAACTAAATGAAGAGCAGTTTAACACGCTCATCCGTGTGCTGACATCTGAGGGCTTTGAATTTGAGGACATGTCGGTCGGTGTTAACGATGACGTTATGGAAATTTACCGTAACAAAAGTACGCATGAGGTTATAGCTATCCATTATATTGAAGGCGAAAAGTATCTCGTCGGTAACATAATCTATTATTGGAGGGAGTAGCTGATGTCCTTCACTGATGTTTTGGATGATATAAGGATAAAGAAAGGAGATGTGAAAAAGTTCGAGGAAATGATCAATGTTTTCGAGAAGTTAAGGGTGCATAAGAACGACTATATTACCGAATACGATATCATGACGATCGTGGTGAGGGCGTATTTCAGTAAGGATGACCCATTGTATGACGACGCTCGCGACTTTTTGCTGACATATATGTGCTTTACTGAGAACATGAGTACGGAGGACAGGCTGAAGGTGAAGGAATTATTCATTAAGTATATAAGTTAAGTAGTTTTTTTCCCCGTAAATACGGGGTGACCAAAAATAAATCCGGAAGTAATAGTAATAAAAGATATAGATGAACATTACTTTACTGAGAACTTAGAGGAGAGCTTAAGAGAAGATAATGTTAGTCAAGATTGCTACACGAATTTTAAAGATGCTATAGTACGTTCAATAATTCATGAAATTCATGAAACTGTGAAGAGCAGTGGATGGAAAATAAAAGCTTTCGAGAAGAATAAAAGAAATAAAATATTTATTGCGTTTATGAAAAACGGCGAAATAAGAGTTTTGCTAAGTAAAAAAATAAACAAGCAAAAATATAAGTATAAGAAAATCGATGTCAAAATCGATTTTCCAGAAGACGAGAAAAAGAAAGTTGCTGAGGCATATATAAGTACTGTATTGGAAGCTTACTGTTATCTGAATTTATGCATAGGCGGAACAGATGTAGATTTTCTTGCGAAAGCTCTAAGTAATGATGTCCATCATTTATTAAGTCCAGAAGAGATAAAGATAAAATTTAAGGACAAGATACAGGAAGCTATCAAAATTATACGCGATGCTATTAATAATGCTATCAACGATGAAAAGAATTATAATGATGACGAATGATTGTTCTTTTTCTTCATTTTCTTTTTTTAGGTAAAAATAGGCGAATTTTTTTCCCTATGACCCGCCCTAATGGAACCTCTACCCTTTAGGGCGACGGGGTTGATAAAGGTGGAAGATGAGATAATAAAGGAATTAGAAAATGTAACGAGTCTATATATCTTTCCTGCTACCGTAAAGGTCGTTGTAATAAGGCTAGGTCTTATAATGGAAAAGGAAGAGTTCATGAAATTTAGTGATTGGTTGATAAGTAAGGGGTTTAACGACATAAAGATGGACGCTGGTAGCGAGACTTCGTGGTTATTTTCAATGTTGGGCTATAAGGTTGTACGTGAAAACAAAAGGCATGTGGTGACGTTTAGGCATGTTAAGGATAAGAAGACGGTTTATGTAGTTTACACTATGGATGACGTGGTAACGCTAGAAAGCGTAATCTATTTTGAGGAAAGTTGACGATAGTAAAAAATTTAATGGTATAACCACCTTTTTTTATCGGGGTGTAATACGCGTGACTATGAGAGTCGTAACCTTCAAAATAGAGCAAGACGACTTGGAAAGGATGGAAGTCGCAAGGATGGCGATGGGGATGGAAAGGTCGGAATTCATAAGGAAAGCCATACAGTACTACATAGACCATGAGTATAAGCCGAAAGAGAGTGTAAGTAAGGCAAGGGTCGAGAAGGGCGTGAGGTTGTGAGATGTACCTGCAACTCACGAGGTACGTAAACGCCGAAGACTTTTCGTTATACGTTAATTTTGCGAGGAAGATAGGTTTTTACGATAGCTCCGCTAAGGCGTGGAACTTATCGTTGACAAAGCTACAGCTTTACAGTAAATCGGACATATGCAGTGATTATAATTTTGTCAAATATCTGCCGTTGAATGATGAGGCTAGGAGGTTTTTTGATGAATATTGTAAGGAGATAAATGAGAAGGTAAGCCTCACAAATGACCTTACCGTTGACGGTAATTACGTTATAATACCGCCCAAAAGCCCGTTGTACCAGAAGTTCCAGTACATTAAGGGAAACTTCGTTATGAAATATAAGACGTATGATAGGGTGAGCGGTAGATATGTAGAGAATACCGTACCTCTCTATACCGTGAAGCCCAGAGAGATATTACTGTTCAGGGGGTTATTCAGCATACTTAAAGACCTCGCGAAGAAGTTCGGCATAAACGCGAGTATAAGCAACCCTTTCATCGAGGACGTCAGTGAGGTAAATATCCCCAACTCCTTAGGTGGTAAGGACTTAAGGGTCTACCAGTTGGACGCAGTGAAAAAAGCCATGAATAGCATCGCCGAAATTAGGGGTGCATTGATACAGATGCCGACGGGTAGCGGTAAGACGTTGGTGGGAGAGGTACTTATAAAGACGTTGACGGACTTGGGAAAACTAAAGACAGCTTTCGTTATCGTTGAGTCGCAGGACTTACTTAACCAGTGGGCTGACGAACTATCAAGGGTTTTCGGCAAAGAGAGCATAGGTAAGTTGTACCAAAACGAGCGTAGCGTTAAGGAAGGTGGGATAAATGTTGTTACTTATCAGTCCTTGTATAAGATAGTGAAGACGTATATCAGTAACGTCAGACATGACTTGGACGTCAACGAGAACGAGATGTTCTCAATATATAAAAACGCCGATTTCGTGTTAGTAGACGAGGCTCACCACTTACCTGCAGATACGATATCATCGATCCTGACGGTCAATAATAAGGCGGTTAGGGTAGGTCTATCCGCTACGCCTTTCAGGGAGGACAATAAGGACTTGCTCCTGCATTCGCTGACGTCCGTACCCGTTGTCCGTTATAGGATGACGGATGAGATATTCAGGAAGTTGAACGTGTTAGTACCGGTGAAGGTCGTGAATGTGCTTATCGACTTTGCGGAGGAAAGTGCCGACGATAACGTCAGTGCTTCTGCCATGATAAAGTTAAGTTCAAGGATCATAAGCGACGAGAGGGTTCAGAGGCTTGCGTTGTACATTGCAGGGAAGCTCCACGAGAAATATAACCTGCCCGTTATTATACATTCGCCTTACGCTAAGCCCTTGAGGGAGATGTCGCAGAGGTTTGGTGTACCTTTACTCGAGGGTCAGAAGAGCGACACAGAACGTGATGTTATCCTTGACAAGTTGAGGGAAAATAAGGTAGATGTGGTGTTAGCTACGACATTGGTGGACGAGGGTATAGATGTACCACCGCTTGTAGGGCTTGTGCTAATGTTGCCGGGTGCAAGCAGGGTAAAACTCGTACAGAGGTTGGGAAGACTGACGAGACCTTATAAGGGTAAGGACATTGCTGTAGCGTATTTGTTCGACTACAGCAAGTCAAAGTTAGGGGCGTTAAGCTATATCTTCGAGAGGCAGAAGAAGAGGAGGGACGATTTTATGGTCAAGGAGGGTTACGAAGTTGAAGACGTGTATTGGAAGGAGGTGAGCATATGAAAGTGCCTTTTTTTCTGGGTTTACTATATCCCGTATTTGGCTATTGCAATTTATTTATATAAAAAGTCCGGCTGACTTTTTTCAAGTAAAAAATTTATTCCCCGGTTCATATTATTTACCGGGTAAATATGTCAGAACCTAACAACACGTCAAATAATACGTGGTATTCTATGAAACTCCTAAGAATCTTCTTAATAATATTCGGTATCATGGCGTTAGTGGCAGTACCGTTATTAGGGTATTTTATAGGGACTCTAATCGGTATACATATGTCTGCTAATGACGTTGACCAGGGATATGCGTATGGTGGGCTATTATATACTGTGTATAACGCTACACATAACCTGGTATATTATCAAGAATCACAAATATCACAAGCACAGGGTATAGCTGATGGTCAATCAGATATCAATACTCTTCAAATGCTCGGTCTTGTATTTGGTCTCGTTGCAGACTTCCCTATTGTCCTTTTGTTCGTTAGAGAGTACGAGAAGATGGAACCATAATCATTTTAATTTCTTTTTTTTATGACCCTTTATTACGGGGTCATCATGACAGCCGTTAACTTTACACATGAAGATAGATTTATAATAGGATTGCTGGGCATACTGGGTTTTGTTGATGTTGTGGCGTGGAAATGTTACCTCACCTTCTATTTTACTATCGTCGTGTTGGTTTGGGTAGCATACGAGATGTGGGTCACCGTGAAGTATTGCCATAACTTTACGTGTACGGTGTTGAGCCTGGCTATCGGTGCATTGCTATACGTCAGTATCGGTATGGTGATACAACGCCACTTTATGTCGATAAAATGGGACGCTATGTTAATAATAGGAATAATAGCAGGGCTGTACGTGAACTATATCTCTTTTAAGAGAAAAAATAAGTGTTAACTTTTTACCTTAACGTCAATTATTTTTTTGTATATTTCGTTATATATCTCCAAGGTACTCCACTTCAGGATTTCTTCGGCTTCGGGGTCTAGTTGCAGTTTCACTTCTTCGTCAGTGTAATAAGTAGGTACCCTCATGTTCTTCAGCCCCGTCTTGGGGTCGTATGTCGTCACTATCTTTACCTTCACTTTCCCCTCTATTATCAACTTGTCGAGGGCTTCGAGTACGGGGTCAACGTATTGGTACCTGTTTACTTTCGTCATATAAACGTCCAGTTGCCTCTTTGGGTCTATCGTGTTTATGCCAAAAATCGTGGGTTTCATTGAGATGTTGAGGTCTATGTACCCCTTCTTCTGCAATAAATATAGGACTGCTTTTATCCTTTTCAGGTTCACAACTCTCTCGTATTCATTACTCTTCTTGATGATGTATAGGATTATGTCACACAGGGACATTTCCGACACCTATAATTTTTCTGGTAAACCCAGCATTTTAATTATTCTCCTCGCGTAGAACTCCCTACTACGTTCTAACGCCATTATCCTCAGGTCGTCATACTCTTCCTTACTCATCTCCATTGCTGTTTTTATCGCGTATTTTATGTCGCTTTCTTTCGCGTTCCATACACGTAGGACGCCTGCGGGTGTTTCAACGTCGTATACGTCCTCGACGTCTATAGGTATCCCCACTAACCACTGCTTGAAGGCGTGACCGTTTATGTATATTGACGGCGTCCCTACAGCCATCGCTTCGACCGGTGGCATACCGAAGCCCTCCACCCTGCTGAGTGCCAGGTACCACTTTGCACTCGCGTACAGTTTATATTTGTCGTCTTCACTTAACGTATGCGTCCTAATGTCGGCAAAAGGCACGTTGCTCACTATCCTTGTCTTATCCCTTATGCCTAACTCTCTCGTAACGTTCTCGACGTCTATCATGCCTTTTTTATCATAATAGGACTTATCTCCTCCCTTGAACGTGTACTTTTTGTATTTCTCTCCTTTCACTTCTTTTTTGAATATAAACTTCTTTACTATCGTTGCGGTCTGATATTCTACGTCGTCACCTAGCGTTACGAATTCCAACGTCTTCTCACTGTTAATATATTTTCTGGCTACGTCCTCGTCCACAGGACGGGGTATTATACCTTTCACGTGTACTCCCATTTTCTCTATCAATTCTTTATTCCAGTCGCTGGTCGTGTACACAGACCATTTACCTTTATCCATTACTTTCGGCACTGCGTCGGGCGAAACTACTGTGTCTATCCATGCAATAATGTCCTCATCGCTGTGGTGTGACAGGTGTAAAAGGAAGAAAACGGCGTCACTTATGTTAAGTTTACCTGTAGAAAACCTTATTTTGACTATTTTATAAGGCAGGTATTTTTGTAGGACGTCTGCGATGTAGTCGAACGAACACCCGGAACACGGCACGTGGACGGGTAATTCCATAAAACATTTTTATGCTCATGCTCTAATATATGCTTATGGCATCAATTTTGGGAGCTTTGGGGATAGGAGGAGCAGGTGGTATAGGGGCGGGTATAGGTGAAGCCGTCGGCGATTTTGCCAGGGCTGTAGCGAGGGTTATAGAGGGTATAGCGAGGGCTATAGCCAGGGTCGGCAGTGCTTTATACAGGGGTTTTGTGAAAGTCCTCGATAAGTTGGCACATGCGTTACCTTACCTCTACAGGTTATTCCTGAGGTTCATGAACTGGCTGAGGATAAACATCATATGGCTGTTCAGGGCTAGCGTTACATATATGCGTAACTTCTATTACCAATTTCAGAAAGACCCATTGACGTCACTGCAATTCGTGGGTACTATAGTTATCGCCGGCGAGAATTTAGGTCTGTTCGGGTGATGTGTGGTGAGTGTTGAAGTAAAAGATATGATAATAGGCGTCGAGAAGGTAGGAAATGACATAGCAGTAAAGCTCAGCGGTAAAAAGTTTGCCGAGAAATTGATAGAGTTCATGAAAACGCAAGGCAGAGACCCCAAAATGAAGATCACAAGGGTTTATAGTGACGAAGCTCACTTTTACGTATACGGTGTCCCCGAAGTATTCGAGAAAAACGATTTGGTCGACGCCATGGAAATAAAGATATCGTTTGTGTGGAAGAGTATCCTGAATTTCCTCCTCAATGATGTCCACGCTAAAGACGTGAAGTATAGGAATACTGCCGACGACGTCGAAATACTCGTGTTGTTCGACCAGAGCGTCGCACAGGCTACACCATCACAGAACGCACCTATTTGGTGACGCCTATTGAAAATTAAGGTAAGCGGTCACGTGCTGGTGGAGCAGGAGCTACAACATAACCAGGTGTGTCCCTTCTTCCTCAGTTACCTTAACTGTTTTTTCGCCGGTAACGTTCCCCCTATTTGTTATTACATCATCCAGGAGAAGTGTAATAACCTTTCTCAGCCGGCTAGCATAAAGTGTATAGTCGTTGAAGGGAATAAGATGAAGGTAGTGCTTACCGCGAGTTTTTACGGTATCCGCACTTTGGGCTTGTCGTTATACCTCATCGGTTACTCGAATAACGGTAATATAAACGTGGCACATTATACTTACACTTTTAGGGAGCTACCGAAATATGCACCGGTTGTCGTTACGTGGACGTTAGTTTTCTGTGTAATAGAGACGACTACTAACCTGACCAACGGAGAAGTAAAAGTGAATTATAAGAACTTGTTCGACTTGTTGGGGATAGCGGTTATAGCTACCTACTCCCAATACGCCCCTTGCTTCCAACAGTCCAAACCTAGTGCCGTGGTCACTTGTTATAACGGGTTCAACATAAACCCCACCATTACGATTAACGGCACCAACGTCCTTATATACGGTACCATGCCACCTTACGGCATACAGGTGGTAAAACAACTGCTTATAGCAACGGTACTAATAACTTATAACAACGTCCCCGTCGTGTGTATAGCCATCTACGGTGTAGGGGGTCAACCCAACCAGTTGTTATACATCGCCTTCGGAATTGTGGCTACGGAGTAACGACTTTTTTATATCTCTTTCCTCCTATATTTACATATGAAAGTTAAACTGCAGGGCAATGTCGTGATATACCTGGGGAAGAAGAAGGTCGTCGACACGAAGAACGACGTCAGTGTAGATTTTGCCAGGAGCATCGCCCAACTCGTCCTGTTGGGTGCCGGGTCAACGGGGAGTTATTCAGCGTTGTTCGGTTTACCTTCCAACATAGCCCTAGTCCTGATAAATAACGGTGCGATAGTTAACACCCTGCAGATGCAATCGCTGAAGTTCAACGACGTTAATATTACGAACGGTGAACAGACGTGTGTGCAGTTCTTCTTCAGTGACGCGACACCTGCATGTTATACGTTCAATTGTCTCAAGCTTTACACTGTCGTGAATAATCAACTCTATTTGGAGGTAGCATATGTTACACTATCTCAACCGTTAACAAAGACCAGGGAGAACATCCTTGCTGTGACGTGGAAGGAAGAAATAGTGACGTATGCCCCTCTAGCTTTGCAGTTGAACTATGCCCTTAGCTTATGTAACGGTAATTCCACATGTACCAATAACGTTAAGTCGTTACCGGGCATGTGTAACGCTTCGGTCTTTAACTTCATATGGTTGTTACTGATATACCCCAACATAAGGTCGTTGACGCTGAACACGGCTTACCCGCTTTATAACCTCCTCAGCAAATATATCCAAATATACAACCAAGTAGGGTCACCGCCACTACCTCAGGGCGTCATATGTGTTTATTTCCTCGGCAGTGCGTTATGTAAACTCGCGAATTTACAGATGACTCAATACCAAGCGGAAGTCCAGGTAAACCCGAGTAGCGTTACCGTTGAACTCATACTCACAAACGTACCCAGCACTTCTTACCCCTATATCCTACCTCTGGTGTGTTTCTGTGTAAACGCCAATAGGATAACGGTAGCTATGGGCGTATTACAGCTACAGAACCCCAACGACGTCAGTAGCGGTGCCGTAAGTATAAGCGTTACCATACCCTACGGTTCGCCCACGTTACAACAGTTAACGGTGAATACATAATGACCGTGAAGTTGAAGTTAAAGGGAGAGGTAAAGATAAGGTATGACGGTGGCTATATTGAGAACCATAACGACATATGTGCCGATTTCGTCACCCTCATAAAATTACTCCTGACTGAGGGCATCCAAAAAGCCCAATCCTACGGGTACTTTACCAACTTCTCACTTCCCAATACTATTTGCCTTACACTCTTAAATAACGGCAACATCATAGCTACGTTGTCGGCTACTATTTCATATAAGGAGGATGACCAATATACCCAATATGTTATATATAAAGCGTCTAACACTTTCTCCAGTACCGTATGTGTGGATTGCGTAAAGTTGACTGCCGTATCAAATTCGGTCATACTTTACAGCATAGCTCTATTTAAGCTGGCGTCTACGTTAAAGACTAACTTCATATGTGTGACGTGGACTATAAAGGTAAAGAACTGTAGCCCGGACGAACAGTCCGTTAATGGCGTGGCTTTTACTGACAAGGTGGTAGAGGAATATAACGGTTCCCTTATTTCACCTACATCGATAAACCGTAATGTGCCGGTATATTATAAGGACATGGCGTCATGCGTACTCCCTAATTTCATCATCCTCCCCATCCCCGTCAGTAACTTCGTAGTCCTCCTACTCCTCGTCCCGGTAAGTGTGATACAATGTTACGACGGGACGTATTTATACCAGGCATATGACTCATTTGCTGGCGTAAATTTGTCCCAGCTCAACGGCGTTTCCCTGATATCCGTGTTCCAGAATAATGGGACGTGTGCAGTAGCAACTCCTTCCCCCACGGGCGTTGATGTACCCAATCAGCAACTCATATGCGGTGGTAGCGGTCAGGGCTACCAAGTGGTACAACCGTGCGTTAGCCAAGTACAGGGACAGATGGTGGGGTGTAAGCTGTTTATCATCTTCCAGGAGACCGGTACTTACACATTCGCTACAATCGTGTTTTACTGTATAGGTGGCGTCCAGGTACTGTATATGGGGTGTACACGTACGGTCAGCGTTACCGTAGGATCCGGGTATATCGTTTATAACTTGGTCGAGGTGAACACTTAATGAGCTTTTTATTCAACATATTCCAGCCCGGTCTCAGTGTAATATCCGGTGCGTTACACGCGGTAACGAACCCGATCGGGGACATATCTAACACATTTAACGGTATACAACAGACTTTCGGGTGTTTCATAAAGACGTTACAATCCATACCTTCCGATATACAGAACTTCTTTTCCTCCATTGCCGGTGGTATAGTAACTGCGTTTGAGAGGTTCGGTGCGTGGGTTTACGGTGCATTTGCCACACTGGGCGATAAAGTATCTCAAATGTTATCACCTCTAGCCCATGCCTTACACCGCGGTATAGATATCATAGTGGACTTCATTAATAAGATAGTCACACAAATAACCACTTTCGTCACAGGCGTAGTCGGGTTTATTTCGTCCGAACTAACGGGTCTACATACATGGCTCAGTAGTGTCGTTAGTAAAGTCGAAACGTTCATCGGTGATGCGTTCAACGATTTTGTACAAGGTGCTACATTTGTCTCAAACGTAATCGGCGACATAGAGTATATGTTTAACGACGTCGTAAGTTTCATAAGTAGTAATTATGCGAACCTAGTAAACGATACCCTTAATATCCTTAACTACCATAACGATTCTCTGCCCTTTAATTTGTTGACGCAGGAGGCAAGCAAAATAGCTACTGCTTTCGATAACATACTCGACTTTAACGTGTTCATGGAAACCCTGAAGAGCGGGATAAGGGACGCGTTCAACGCCTGGAACCTACCGCTAAGCAGTAGGATATTGTTAATGCTGGCGTCACCTATACTGGGAGCAGTGGGAGGTATGATATCGAAGATAATATTTAACTCCTTCTACCCCAACACAAAGCCTACTACCGTTTTCAACGCACCGCAATATAACACGACACCGCCCTCCGTTACCTTACACACATTACAACAAACTCCTCCTGCACCTACGGCGAAGTATACCCCGTCTACTCCCTCTGCACCTTCCATACCTCCATCTCAACCATCTATAGGTAACGTCGGCAGTCATACACCAAAGGTGATAAGCGTAGGAGTGTTCGACCTGATGACTATAGGTCAGTCCAGCGTCTTCACGACCTACGGTATACAGAAGTTGGTATCGCAGGTACAGTACTTGGCTGATGAGTTAGGACTCGACGACCAAGTGGTATGGAGTATAATGCCTACAGTGATAGTGCAGGACACCGACTCGGTATCGCCTACTGCCTTAGCTGAGGTGTTAAGTTATGCGGTACCCGTGCAGAACATAGTTGAGATAAACGCGAGTGCGAGCGTAGGACAACTAGCACTACCGCCGGGCGAGACCATATGCAAGCCCCTAACTACACCGCGATCCACGTATACCTATGGTGAGACCGCGACTAACGATATAACTGTAGAATATTCCTACTGTTTTGACGTCACCGGTTCCCAGTTCTCCTTGGTACTTGGTACCCAATATTTCGGCAACAACTTACCCAGTGCCATGCTATACCCATCACCCACTCCCGACAAAGTAGCGGGGACGTATTCCTTCGGCAACAGTATACCTAGTTCCACACTATACCCCTCATCCACTCCCGACCAAGTTACTGGTACATACTACCTCGGCAACAGTTTACCCGTTCCGTTACTCGCTTCCGATAAAGTAGCCGGGTCTATAGCGTCTTTCGGGTCATTACCACCAACGTTTCTGCAGAACGCTACATATACTATGGCAGGTAACTATACATTTATGATCTATTATGCCACTAAGTCGGCGACCGCACAATACGTGTTGGGCTAACATAACTTCATGGTATATTTTGCAGTTGCGGATTGGTTGTACCCGGTCTTACATATCACCTTGTATATATCGATAGTAAACTTATGACCTAAAGTGTCCGTTATAGTTATCGTACATGCACATAGACACTGACATCCCGATAGGGATATGCACCAAATTAGGCATACTGCCGAATTCGTGACGTTGGTCTTGCTCGGCTTTGAGCTACCGGTGGACGTACTACTTACCGTTGATTCACATGTAGATGTACTACTGTTAGAATTGTAAGTAGTTACCTTGTAGTGTAGGCACACAGTCCAGCCTATTTTGCACCCCACTAACGCCATCAGGAAATCCGTAATGAGGCATTTCGGTAGGTTGGTCTGAAACGTAAGGCATACGGTGTAGACGAACGTTGTTGTCGCGGTTTTATTTATTGTACATATCACGCACACGGCGGGTTGACCGCAAAGGCATAACTTTATGCATGACGACGTATAGCACCTACCTGTAGGGTCGGCAAAGCTGAGTACTATGGAAGTACAACTCGTCGCCGTCCACATAAAGTACAGGCTGTATTTATTTGTGCCGGATATAGCGTTAACGCTGATACTGTTTTTATCGCCAATTAACATATCAAATACGACGCCCACGTTTACATTAACTGTCATATATTTTTATAAGGTGGCAGGAATTATATATAATTATGATTATAGCGAAGGAACCCGAGTCGTTCGTTAAATATGTCACAGAACATACGAAATTAAAGGGTAAAGGAAAAGCTAAAGGGAGGGTAAAAATTGTTGAAGGTAGCAGTGTGAGGACGATAAAATATACAGACCCCAAGACCGGTAAGACCTTCGAAATACCGTTCCCCGAGGAGGAGGAATCAAGCGGTGGCAATAAGAACCAGGTGACGCAACAGTTCCTGTATTGGTACCTCCGTGCTATTTATGTAGTATCATGTTATGGGGTTAATTCAGGCAATTTTCCGTGTGTGACCAGCACTGCACCTACGCCTGTGGTTTTAGTGAAAAATAATGGTAATGTTATAGCAAAACTGACACCTTACATATTCATTCAAGTAAACAGTTGCTCGTGTTTTGTGATATATGTAATAGCCAACGACATCAGTAACAGTAGCTATACGGCTAATTGTCTGGTTTTTTGTAATTATTTTACGTTTCATGTTTATGAACCCAATGGTGCAACTATAACAAAATATTTGCCACTTGTACCCTTTGCTACAATACAAAACGTATCTATTACGAAGACAAGTACATCGTATTTGGGTATAACTTGGGCGATCAGTGTTCAGTTAAATTATAACGACCCGTTTCTACCGTATACAGCGTATATAATAAATAATACACCTAACGCTAATTACCCATTGATGGTGGAAGGTTGTGGCACGTTTGGTGCAGTTTTTTCTCCGCAAGGTAATACGACAGTAGGATGTATTATTAAAAATGTATATGGTTCTCGTGCATATATCCCTCCTAATTTTCCGGCAAATTCGCCGGCATTTCGATCCGGTCACTTTTACCTTATACCGGTACTGGTAAACGGAGTAGCATATATGGTAATGTGGGCGACATATAATAACTCCGCACAACCTACTGTAAATGGTATAATGGTTGGTACGTCAATAAAATACGGTAGTGGTCTTGGTATAGTAGGTATATCGGTAATATCTCAGACCCCTTATCAAGCACCTATGCCGTCAACCTCTGAAGGTGTATTCGGGGTAGTGATGTTGGAGGCTGAAACATGAGAGTAACAATTAGGGGAGAAGTACATATAAAGGGGAACGGTAAGGAAATCGTGGTAAAGAACAATCTTAACCTTGAGAGGGTAGTCCAATTTATTGTGAGGACATTAACTAACAGCGTACAAAACGTGGAACAGGCACAACGTATAGTTTATAACGTCATATATGCTGTACAGGCTACCGTAAAAATATGTGCGTCGAATAGCACCATTATATGGTGCGGGTCTACTACCATAAACGCCTATACCGTAATCACTACGTTATGCCTTTGGGCTTCCTTCAACGGGTGCTTTTTTAACGCTTCCACCGTGTCCACCAACGTGGTGTTGTCACCAGGTACTTATACTTTTGAGTGGGTGTGGTATGTAAGTGACCCCGTGGGTTTAATTTACTGCATATTTGCCCTTGCCCTCAATTATAAGTTTAAATGTACATCAATTTCCATAATTTCGCCTTCAGGCACTTTTGTGGCGTTAATCCAGAACGGTTGTATTATCTCAATTTTCGGGTACGTCACGGTGTCGATGGGTTCATCACTTAGTTTTGACTACGTATGTACATGTGTAAAAGTGACGTGTACGGGAGGTACAACAAAAACGTTCAAGATAAAAACGAATACGGCTTACAGCGTGCAGGCAACCTTGCCGAGTACTATACCGATAGTGCAGAGTATAATAATAGGCTAATGCCCTCCGTTTTCCTTACATATTATGCTGTTTTTCAGCTTTTCATCCGTTAGGCAAATGGCGATGATAAGCTGGTTCAGTTTATCGTTAATGTTATCAATCTTCCTTGAAATGTTGGACTTGTCGAGGGCTTTCTCAAACTCTTCACTAGTCACGAACTCCAGTATCTCTTCGTCTATCATCTGTTTCATACTATCCCTCTCGTACTGTCTGAGGGTAATGGTAGTCCTTATGTAAAGTAATATAACGGAGACGATTGTGGCTATATCGACTACGTCCTGTAGTATGCACATCAACCCCTCACCTCATAACCTTCGCAACTTTTCGCCATCCTCGTCATCACGTCACTTACAGTTTCGGCGTTATAGTTCGCTATCATATGCGTTATAATACCGTACGCCTCGTCCACGTTGTAAACTAACGTTATCTTACACGGTACTGCGTCGTAATAGGTATAACGTCTACAGTACTGACTTTCGATACCCAGACCCCTTATTAAACTGCAGAACCTCACGCTCCTCCTTAATATCATCCTTAACGCGTCTTCCCTCAATATTCCTGTATCATAACCGTACCACGACCCTAGCAACCTCTTGGCGTATATCATAGCCCTCGTTGCCCTCCTGAACAATTTGCCGGTAGGGTTCTGCTCCGTGAACTCTAATAACCTCGCATAATCCACCCCGAGTGAATACATTAGACATAGGTCTTTTTGGCACGGTCTCACACTAACTCACCCCTATATTCCAGTAAATAGTCTAAAAGTATATATTGGTACGCGTGACGACGTAGCATGACAGATATTGCATGTGAGTAATAACTTGTATATCTCGGGTCTGTTTTCATATTTCCTCAATATATCTTCATAATTGAAGCATATAAAGCCTGACTTAATTGTATTTTCAAAAAAATCGATTAACTCTTTTTCCTCTGGGTAATGAGATCTGACGTACTGATAAACACGGATGAATTGTAAAATGGAAAAAATAGAGGTCGTCATTACGTAAACACGTGTGATATAGTATTTAGCGGGTAATTCAGATCTTCGATTGACGTTTCTTCCAACTTCTTCAACAGGTCGTCGTCGAGCTTTATCACCATCGTAGGCAAAAACAGGAGTGCGTGACCCGCATGGGGTACCGCGAACATCCCCACTTCATATACGTCCTCCGTTAACTCGCCTAAACTGTTTATTAACGCAGGTGAGACGAAGATCTCTTCCCTGAAGCCGGGCATTATGACGCGGGCAGACCATACAAATATCATAGTTTCGTCACCAGGCAGTTCTCGTTCCTCTCTACCAGGAACCTTACGTCGATTATATCTAAGAGGGTAATTTTTGTCCCTTCTTCATTTACGGTAATTAAGGCTATTTTGTCGTACCACTTAAACACTACCGTCCCTTCACTGACCACGTATACATCATCCTTTACAAAACCTGTCCCCGCTATATAACAGGGTTTGCAGTCCACTACGAGGTTGCCGGCTTTTACTAACCCTTCCCTCATCATATGGGCTTCACCTCGTTACCCTGTGCCATAGCCTCGTTGTATACCTTGGAGGTCTCTGATGCCAAGAGTTGCCTTATAGGCTCTATCGGTATGAGTTGCTTCATATCGTTAGTCACGATATATAAGTCCCTACCCAACCTCACCATCATCAATTCCGGGTTGTTAACAGTATATGTTTCCGGGTCTAACGTACCGCCTTTTACTATACCGCAGGACAGGTAATAGGTTTCCTCTCCAAAGTTTACGAAAACACCTCTCAGGTAGCTCATATTATCCCCTCACCCATGTAGTCCGGAAATAGCCTCCTAAACATCTCTTCTCTTGAAGAAAGTCTTGTAGTTTTTGCTACACCTTCCCTGACGATGGTGAGGACGTACCTGTGGTTACGACAGTCGAACTTTATATAAGTCGCTTCCTCGTTGGCATAATTTCTTCTTAATTCTAACGTTGGGTGGAATGTCACACCTTCCGGTAACCTTGCACATAAATCCTCCAGGTCGTCTAATACCGCAGATAGGTCTTCTAGACTGACCATATTTTTATATTACTATTTCCAAGTAATAAATGTTGATGTCTTATGATAGTCTGGGGTAAGTTAATAGAGTGTCTATTAGACACCGATGTAAACTATCTGAACGGCGAACTTTTCAGTAACCCGTTGAGGATAAAGGGCAAATTCCTGGTATTCGGCAACCTCTACACGTTTGAGAGGGCGATATCGGAGACGGGGACGGAACAGGTATGCGTACCGATAGACGCTACATTCATGGCATATTATGAAGGCATGGTAGCTATAATGAGCTTTTACCTTAAGGAAAGAGAGATGTACGCTAACATATCATTAACTGACCCGGAGACGATAAAAGGGTTCGTGAATATGAGTTCGTTCTACAAAAAATACGGGATAAGTATACCCAACCTTTTAGATAAGATAATGTATAGGAAGGTGCCTACGTGACGAACTTATTACATATCTCATATGCTTTTTCTTCATAAACCAACTGTTTATTATACCACTTCGCTACCAAGGTCTTCATCGTCTTCACGGGTTGTGTGTCCTTATCCCCTATTACGATAGCACCTACATTCTTCAGTTTTTCCACATTAATTGTATCGCCGTAATAACAGTCTAAAAGTCCGCCTCCCTCACTTACCGCGGTGATAGTGTAGAAATGCATCCACTTCCTGACCTCATCCGTCCCCAAGTCCTTTATCTCTAACACCTTCATCCCTTTATACGTCATCGTCTTTTTCACTTCCTCGAACTCCTTCTCACTTAGTACCCCTTCCTCATCGAAAAGATTTATCGGGACTACGGTGACCTTAATCATAAACTTCTTCAAAACCCGACGACCTCCTTCAGTTTTCGGTATATCCAGTCATAATCGATTACCCTCTTATCTTTGAGCTTCGCTATGTTATACGAAGGGTCTTCAAGCTCCTTCAAAAGGAGAGTGTAAAACTCTTCTTCGTCCCATATTTGATAAAGGAAATGTTTATTCAACACGCTATGCTTTACTACTTTATACTCTATAACCGGTGCGAAATGTGCGTCAACAAATTCATTGGTAGCCCTTATATCTCCCATAACCAGCTGTTGACCATATAGAGCGGATTCTATGGCAGGCAACCCTATACCTTCGTCATAACTACTGAATATAATGATACGGTGTTTTACCATTTGCTTCACATGGTCATAATATTTCAATGAGCCTGCGGGCTTGAACCTCACTTCAATATTATCAAACTGTATAAAGTAGTTCATGATATTAAAGGGGACACTGGCTACCATGGTTACCTTACGGTCGAGTTCTTTGTCCAGGTTTTTCAATACCTCACTCAATTTATCGTGACCCTTTCTCTCAGGTTGTGATAAATTGACATATAAGTCAAACTCACGTCCGGTTTTTATAAGCTCCGGGAAAAACGCCATAGGTTTAGGTATGACCTCAGTCACGTCCTTCATACCGCATATTTCCAATATCTCTTTGTCAAATTTTGAAGAAGGCATGTATACCCAACCCTTCTCCAGACCCGTGCAATCTATCAGAGGTGTGTCGAACATTATATAAACCTCATGACCCTTTAATTTATGCATAGGCATGACGTGGGGGTCTCCGTAAGCTATCACCTTCTTAGTAAAATAATTACTGAGGTCTAGGCGTTGGAGTAGGAAGTCCTGCCTGTATTTATTCACAAAAAAAGAGATATGATCCCACCAAGCCGGATGGTTTACCGTGGTTATTGATATCATCTCTTTGCATACCTCCTAATTGTTTCTAATACTCCGAAAGGTAATAAATGTCCCGCTACAATCCCCTGGAAGACCGATTCGGCGTCCCTACCGTAAAGACCGTAGAGGAAGCCCATGACGAAAATGTAGAGTTGGTTCCACATCATAAGGATCACCCTTTCGTCCAATTTCTCCTTCAGCTTATCAAGGATCTTTAGCTTATCATTCATGAAATCCACGAGGGACTTCATTATGCTCTGTAACGCGTCCATAGGTATACTGCGGTAGTACTCCTTTTCACGTTTTACGTTAAAGTAGTGGGTTAGTGCAACGATAAATAGGGTATCTATTCTCGAGTTGCTGTATATGTAGACGAGTCCGTATTCAAAGTTCTTTTGAGTCCCCGTCTCTGCGATATCGACATCGTCCATCAAGTTAATTACCCATATACCGGTAGCTAATGCATAAAGTAGGGGGTCTGTGAAGTACTTAAGTCTGGCGTTAAGCCAATATGCGTTCATAGCTACGTAGTCAAACTGTGACAATCTCGATGAAGGGAACGACAACTTCTCCTCCATGTTTTATCACAGTTAATATTAAGTAATAAAGGAATTATATATTTGACCTAAAGTGGCAAAGAAAAGGAGGTCAGTACACGACCCAGTACTCTCGGTAATCCACTATCAAGAGCAGTTAGAAAAGATGGCTAAGGCATACGAGAAGTCGGCTACAAGGAGAAACCAGAGAGCTGTAAACGGGTTCTCTATATTAAAGCAAGTCCAAGAAACAGTAAGGGACTACCTTAACCAAGCCAGTGAGGCAATGAAGAAACCCATCATAGCACAGTTAGGAGTCGAGTTCTTAGGCGTAGCAATGGCTTACCTCAAGGCGAGCAACGAAGGTTTTAGCTCATATGCGTTAACCGGTAGAGTAGCACAAATAGCTACACTTAAAGCGACAGGAGTAGTGAACGGCACTGAATTAACGTGTGCTCAAGTAGGTGAAATTATAAACGGTATGTTGAAGAAAGTCAGCGGTATGACTGCTGACCCCTTGACCTTTACCGAGAACGACGGTATATGTGAAGCTACACCTGCCAACCCAATGCCGAAGCTAAGCATAGCGTCTCCAAGCACCGGCTACACCGTGTCAATGAACGATATACTTAAAGCCAAGTCGCCAGAAGAAGTATTAATGGGTAAGTGAAAGGGGTGGGAGTGAATGCCTCATAGGAGAACCGGTTGGACAAGTGAAGAAATGAGCCAAAACTATGTAGATAAAGCAGAAACAATGAACTTAGCATATACTACTGCGACAAAAAGTATGGCAGTTCAAGTACAAAACCTAGGTACTATGCTTAGCGTCGTTAGTGATGCATACACTTCATGGGCTAACGAGAAGGGTGTTATAGGTAACTTAAGAGTAGCATACAGGAACTTCCTCCTGGAGGTACTAAGAGCGATTGATGAGGCACAAGGAGGAAAGGCGTTAGAGATAAGGGTAAAGGCGTTAAAGGCTAAATACGCTAACGCTATGCTAAAGGACGAATATCTCGACGAGTTAGTGGCACTAGCTAAGAACTTGAAGAGAAGCACCGCAAACTATATACTACCTTACAAACTAGCAGAAAAAACTCCGGGTACAGCTTAAGAAAAAATTTTTTTTAAAATATATTCCTTCACGGGTATTTTTTCCGCGTCCGCTTTTGCCCTTATCAAATCGTATGTACCCCTATCTATCACTATAGTCGCCAACCTTGTCGTCAACGCTACACCGTCCTCGACCACCTTCGTACCGAGGATAACATCTCTGGCGAAAGCGGAAATACTGTTATACCCGAACCTGACAGCCATCTCCTGCATTATCATCTTATGGTAGGGAGAGAGGTGGATGTTGACGAATACGTCATTCTTCACTCTCCATCACCTGCTTTAGCTTCTCCTTGAGCTTCGCCCTGTCCTCATCCGTTAACGACATAGCTTTACTCTTAAGCATGGTCTCCATCATGTCCATAAACATGTCAGCGAGTCTGTCTATCGGTTTCCTGTTCTTCTTAGCACTCTCAACTACCTCCCTCACCCTCGGTGCGTTCATGGCAAGACCGTCGAGTAAGCTGTTAAACTTTGCCTGTATACTCTGGTATTCCTGTATGGTATCGAGAGCCAGCATAAGCCTCTTTTCTATAGGTATCATCCTGAAGATCCTCTTTAACTCATAGTCACTCATGCTCGTTAGCCTTTGAATAAGTTCGTCTCCGGGCTTTACGGGAGATGATGACATTTGTGCTAAACGTTTTAAGTTTTCCTCGTAGGGTGCAGGACTGCCACCAGATAGTCCCCTACTGTCTGTAGCTCCATTTGTACCTCCAACTGCCCCAAGTCCGGCACTTTGGACGACGCCATTAGTATAAAGGCGTTGATTTGGTTCTTCGTTTCCACCAGCTGGTCTATTATTTGATTCAAGTACCTTTTGTAGAACTCGCTCAAGATTACTACCATTGTCAGCTTTCCGTCTTTGAGCTGGTAGTCCACTGGGTGTTGGGATTTCAACTGCTCCAATTTCGTTATCGCTTGCTGTACCTCCGGGCTGTCCTCCTTTGGTGCCGGTATCGTTACTGTCGCTATTTCCACCTTCTCGTTGCCCACTTGTATCGTCTTGAACTTTATTCTCTGTTGCACCGGTTGCATTTTCTGTATCAATACTAGCTTCGCCTTCTCCCTCATCTTCGAGTATAAGCTCTTGAGGTTGATTGCTATCGCTACTTTGTCCCCCTCCTCCTTGTACCCCGCTTCCACTCCCTGCTTCTTTAGTTCTTTTATCCTCTTCTTCATCTCTACCTTTGCCTTCTCCAACACCAGCTGAAGTAATTCTTCATCACCCATATATATCATAATTAGAACGGGTATATAAAAAACTCACCTAATATGTTGTATGAAATACTTATCTTAGACAAAGATAATCCTATATACAGAAACAAATGCCTGTATATGAGGCGGTGGGAATGTCATCCATAAGCTCCGCAATACAAAGCATGGTAAACGGACTACAAAACCTATTCACAGCAATAGTTAACGTATTCGGGTGTGCAATCAACGCCATCGGCAATACATTATCTTCATTAGCACAACCAATCGGATACTTGATAGGAGTGTTATCAGTATTCGGTAGCTTAATAGCGATAATCTGGTACGTCTTCAGAGGAAGAGGCGGAATCGGAGGACTAGTAGGGTCTATAAGGAACTTCTTCACCTCCTTCTTCTAAAAGCCAATTATTTTTTTCTTTTTTGTAGCCATGATATGCATACTTATGTATGCAGTTAAAGCCGTAGCCGACACCCTGTTATTAATATCAACACCGATCGGGAATATGTTAGGTGTGTTGGTGACAATCGGTAGTCTGATAGGTATACTACTGCATATACCCAAAGTCGTAAATGCTATATGGCTCCGTTAAAACGTTAGAAACACGTCAACCAAGTTATCAATTATTTTTTTATACCCGAACCTTTCCTCCACGTACTCTAACCCTTTTATACGCATCTCCTCATACAGCTCTCGGTTTATCGTCTTCACAGTCTCTATAGCATAAGCGAACTCCTTCTCGTCGAGGTCATAGAAGTGGTAATGCAAAGGCACGCCCTCCACCTTTATATCAATATCGTACTCATTCTCTACCTCAACAGGTATCCCCACCTTATCGTTCAGCGTCTCACGAAAACTGTGGGCGTTCAAATAAATCACGGGAGTACCGCAACTCAAGGCTTCTAACGGAGGCAAACCGAAACCTTCAGCCCTACTGACGGCGATATAGAAGAGAGACCTACCGAGTAATTCATATTTCGTGCTGTCGTCAAGGTTATAGTTACCCCTTATATCAGCGACGGGTTCATTGCTGACTACCTTGAGGTAGTTACGTATATTATGGTCGGTGAACCACTTATGGAGGAAGTAGATGTTCTTCCTGTCCACACCTAAGTTGTTACCTATGGTCACGAACCCGGACTTATCGTGGAAGTCGTACACGAGTTTATAGCACCCGAAGACCGGCAAATACCTAACGGGAGGGTCGATGTTAAAACTCCTCCTCAGTACGTCCCTCACCCAGTTGCTCGTGACCATAACTATCTTGTTATTACGCGTAACGAAATAGTTACCCTCTATACGGTAAACTGGCGTGTCGACCCACCATAAACTTTTCCAAGGGTGTAGCCAGTTCTGCGACATTATAACGGCGTCGGTGAGGAAAATGTCAGCCATGACGTCCGTACGGAGGACGGCGTCTATGTTATATTCCTTCTTCAGGTAATCAATGATGTGACTTAGGATATAATAGTAGCTGGAATTTGTAGAAAGAGAGGAGAAAAAGAGTTTATGATTGGACACAGTTGAGCTTGTACTTCTTGTACTCATACTTAGAACATAGTGGTATCTTGAGGTAATATACATTTTTACTCATCGCGTCACGTAGTGCGTCCTTTAACGAGCGAATCTGTTCATCAGAGAACCTATACACAGGTATATGGAAGGCATTAGCGGTCTCCGAAATTATATAATCCACGAAACTCGTAAGTTTAACGCCTAACGATTTAGCAACAGTATGCATGACACTGCTTATCAGGTCGCCCATGTCAGTCCTATCGCCATAATATACTGCAAAATACCTGTCGAACAACAACTTCGCACCGTAACCCCTCGTCGCAGGCATTTCGACAAACTTCACCGGTACTCCACCACCACTGAAATTATCCCATATTAACTCGAGGAGGCTCAGGAAATCGTTGATAATCAACTCGGAAGGATACGGCTCACTGCAGAAAGTATTGGGGTCTGGGACTATATAAACGGGCTTACGTAGAGTTGGAGCCATCTTCATCTGCGAATAAGGTATAACAGCAACGTTTTTACAATTGCCTTTGTGTATCATATTTACGTAAGCATAGTCACAGGTAAAGACGCCGGGTTCAATTTCCTTACAGACAGGCTTGCCTTCCTTTTCAAGTATCTCCTTCAACTTGTCCTCGGTAACCAACTCATCAATTACTAGACCTCCTGCAGTGTCGTAATATGAGCTGGCTTGTACACCACATATCCATGTATGGTCGTCCTGCTTATCCTTCTTGTACAATATGTCCTCCCACGTACCCTCAAATTTCGGCAGTACCACCAAGGTATATTCGCCGGCAGTATACTTCTCACGTGAATGAGTGGAGTAAACAAAGGGATAATACTTCTTACCGTTCATTTCGAGGTATTCGTAAAGACCATTTCTTGCAATTTTGAATATCTCGCTCTTAGGGTCGAAGACATGATAGATTATCAACTTGTTCTTGTCTATCTTATACTTTATGTTATTACATATAGCATATGCTAACAGGTAATATACGGGGTTTGCGAAGATCATTTTACCACCTCCTGTTTAATTGCCAACATACCATCATAGCTTACAAGCTTTAAAATATATTCGGAGTCCTTTTTACATACCACCTCATCTATATCCGTGCCTATATTTATATACCCCCTACACTCTCCTTTTTCTATTAACTCCCTAGGTAGGAAAGCGATAGGTAAATTAGATATATCGTTTACTTGCAGGAATAACTTAGGGTTATATAACGCCAGGTTAATGAGGTTAGCTACAAACGGTCTTAAAGTGTTGTAATAGCCATCGATCATATAAAGGGCGTAGTAAATGTTCTCCCATTGGTAAGTCCCATGTTCATAATTGGTAAACGCATGGTTAAGCTCGTGGATGACTATACCCACATACAACCATTTCTCTTCGTCGGGCAAATGTCTCAATAAAATCAGCTTTTTATCGCCCGACTTTACAGTGAGACCGACGGCATCGGAAAGGAGGTCTTCGTATTCGGGTCTGACGATCTTAACTGGTATATCGGCGATACTAGGATCCAATTCATAAGGCTCAACCGATACTTTTATACCGTTCATCGCTCTGTCAAGCCAGCCCGGTATATTATTCATCCTCATTATAATGAACCCTATTTGGTACAGCCACTTACCCAACTTTATCAATGCCATAACGTCTTCACTTATCGTAGGTTCGGTGATAGACTCGTATAACTCCATAAGTTTACCGCTCTTCGCCTCACTATAGGAAAGCACCACATACCCTTTACTCCTAAGGTAGGACTTCAAGTTATTAATATATTCCTCACTTATACTAGGCAACCCGACACCTACCAATTTTTTCGACTCTATGTTCTCTATCTTATCAACAACGATTGCTTTTTCACCCAACCCTTTAACCATATCTTCAACTACCGAGTTCAACGCGTCTTGTATAATTGAGCGGAGCTTAGGATGTGCTAAATTTACAACGAAAACCAAATCACTTGGCAACGACAATACAGCCAACTTACCCGTAGCCCCTATATACCTCTTCATTACGTCGGCAAGCACGTTCGCCATATCGGGTTCAGCTATCATGTCGATAACCTTAACAAAATCAACAGTCGGGTAAACTTTTGTACGGTATTGGTTTGTCCTTACATAGCACACGTTGAGGTCAAGAGGTATTTCCCAGTAACCGCTGAACACGCCGTTATGGTATACCATACCTTTATCTCCCGGGTTCGCGTGGTACGGCTTCTCAAACGGGTAAAGTATGGGCAAAACGCTTTCCGTTGTAACAGGGACATAAGTAATCACCTTATCGGTGACGTTGTACTCCCCCCTGAAAATAACGGGTCTAATGTCATTACCACATTTTGTTATTATCTCCTGGTCGAGGTCATAGTACAACTTACCTTTATAGAAGTAGCCGAAGCCGTAAATATGACCGTTAAATATCATTATCATATGTTTCCCGCAATATAACATCAGGAATATACTCTCCTTCAACCCGACACCGAACCTGCCGACAAGTGTACATGGCTTATGTTCACTCTCCATTTTCGTCTCTTCCTTCGTCGAATAACCGAAAAGGAAAACGTCCTCTGTCAACGTGCCTGTGTTCTCGATCTTCTTCCACTTCCCTACATCCTCTGCCTTTACCTTTTTGTAGGACGTCATGAAGTCGCCTGTCTTCTGGATTTCGCTGTCGACCGCGTTCTGGACTATTTCCCTCAACACGAAGGTCTCGGGAGTAATCCCCTCATGTATAATTGAGTCCCTGGTACTCTTTGCTATATGCAAAACAATGTCACTGTAAATACGGTACTCAGTAAATTTAGCCTTTACCGGTGTGTCTATCTCTATAGGTTCAGGCAACGTCTTAAACTCCAACGTCATTGTGTTTCACCCAACGCTAGCAACTTCTTCAAAAGCATCTTCTCAGACTGTAGGTCGTCCTCTTTACACTTATACCATTCAAACCTCGGTTTTTGAACCTCCATGTGTAGAATATATAGAAAAAGGTATTATAAAACTTTGAGTGACATGAAACCCCTGTCCACAGTATTGATAACGAGGTTCCTATCTCCTAGCACTTTGTAAATTACGAAGGGAATGGTGACGTACCTGAGGTACCACCCGGCTTTTACCTTCTTCGAATGTACAGTAACCGGCGTACCTTTACCGTTCTCGTCGATGAATAACGTTAGCATGCCTTCAGAGCAGTCCAGTGTTAGGTATGCCTTACTGTAATACTCGCCCTTCTCCACACCTGAGAACTTGGCGAAGACATCGGCAGGTATATATATCCTGCTGGAGTGTTGTAATTTGATAACTTTCACTGCCTGCATTCAACCACCCCTCATTAGCCTTATAACGGTCTCGACGTAATGCTCCAAATCCTTAGGGTATACAAATTTTCCGTAAATTACCTCGCCATCAATAAAGTACCTAGCAATGGACGTACAAGGTGCATAGTCATGACAGTCATAACATATCTTATGTTCTCCTATTTTGTAACATGACCCGTCGTAAAACATTTTATCACCATACCCATTTATGAAAAAAGGGTTATATTAACTTTACCTCGTTAACGACCTGCACGTCCAACCTGTCGACCCACCTATAAGGTTTATCACATTTCTTGTTAAGTTTACAGAGGTCGCAATAAACCCCTACAATCCTCGTCTTCCCGGCTTTAATATTTTCCACGACCTGGTCGAGGATCGTCATATCAAGGACGGTGCTGTACTCCTGGTAAGCCCTATCCTTACTGTAGAATATGAACCCTCCCCAGAAATTGAGACCGGTTAACTTCCTCAGCACAGCTACATAAAGGCTCAACTGTCTGTAATACTCGGGCTTCATATTTATCGGTTTTATTTCCCATATCATGAGGTTCTTGAGGTCTAACAAGTCCACCCTACCCTTTATCAGGACGTCATCATGTACTAACGCTACAGGGACTTCGGGGTACATTTCGGGCATGAACTTATGCTGTATGACTTCATGCCTATTCTTCCCCACGACGTTAGCATAACTCTCAACCATCTGCATATCAACACATGTAACAGCCCTCGTAACATCGACTTCCATTTTATGTTCTTTCTTCATCTCCCGGTCTACAAGCTCCTTGAGTTCTTCAATTTCCATTACACACCACCTTCAATATTTTCTTACCCCAACCACCTAATATCTTAATCACTTTCTCCCTTTCTTCACATAAATTCTCGAGCGTAATACCCTCCTTGTACAGCTGGTAAGCCCTATACCTACCGATGTACGGCAAGTCCATTAGCGGTAACACTTCCTTCAAGCTATCGTAAGGTATACCGAACTTCACGGCTATGCTGAAGTCCTCAAACTTGGCGTTCTTCAATACTCCCACGATATGTGATAAATAGCTAAGCTCGTCGACCAACCTCGGGTTCATGGTACCCTTCAGGTTTACCCAGTTGTCAAGTGACGACATGATACCGGCATCCGCATAAAGCCCGAATTCCTCAACACAAAACTGGTCGGCGTCCAATGATTGTTTATAAAGTGCCACAGTAACACATTCCATATACTTGACGTCCTCGAAGTTACGAATATCACTATCGATAACCCTCTTCGCCAAAGAAGGAGGTACCAAGTTATAGGCGATAGTTTTCACGGTGTAGTCATCGCAGACCCCGAACTTACGACAAATGTACCCGGTGTTAAGTGCTATCAGTTCCGCAAAGTCCCTGTCCTCGTCCCTTACACTTACATCAACGTTACCCGGTAACATATCGGGGTCAAAGGTAACGTAAATAACACCTTTGTTCCTCCTCCCTACTCTCCCGAAGAACTGTTTCGCCCTAAGTTTGTTGAGGTAGACAGGCGTGATAAAAACACCGTAATCGAAATCGAAGTCAACGCCGTAGGCTATCGCACTGGTGACCGTCAATACTTTCACGCTACCGTCACTCAGAAGGTCGTTAACGAGCTTGCGGTCGTTATGTGTCATAGAACCGTTAATAAAAGCCACACCTTTCTTCAACAGGCTATCAAGGAGTTTATCGTCGGTACCGAAGTCTTCATTATATATATTAGGTAATAGGTTAGCCACCTCAGTAGCGACCTTCTTAGTGTTCTCAACGCCTCCCACGTAAACGAAACCCCTATGCCCCTGCTTATACTCACTCAAGATCACATCAATATACCTGCTCTTTTCTACCTTCGCTACCTTGTACTGGCTCCTCCTACCCGAAAGCTCTATAACTCCATCGAATTTCACGAAAGGTAAATCTACGGGAGTGGCACTGATGAAATACATATGGTAAAACTTCTTCGTGTTCACAACAGAGGCATATACTACGGGTCTGAAGATGTCCTCCGTGATGACGTGGAACTCGTCGAAAACTACTACATCATAATAGGTGTTAAGCCCTAAAACCAAGGCTTGAGAATATTCGTGATAGGTCAGCACGTAAATTTTAGCGTCGTACTTATAACTAGGTGACACTTTATCGTAGTACTTCACCTTATATCTATTATAAACATTGAACTTCAATGAGTTAAGAGGAACGACGTGGAAAACCCTGTGATAGTTATTGACGTACTCCCCTGCCTTATTTATAATAAGCTCCGTCTTTCCTGAACCCGTTTCACCTTTAACTAAAAATACATTACCCATACGGATATATGATACACCGCATTTTAAAAATCTTACTATCCCGAAACCAATCCCTCGATGATAATCATCATAGAAAAATTTATATACCCGAACGGGTATAGGTTATATCGGGGTGTAAGAAGTTGGTCAACCCCGAAAAAGCGGAAGTAAAAGCCCGTCCCGAAAGGGATTGGGCGAAACTCGTGCAGGAAATAAGGGAAAAAGCAACAAAGGAAAACATCACTCAGCAAATAGTGTTAAAGAAAAAGGAAGGCGAAGAATTCAGATACACCGTAAGTCTAATGGCAAATCCCGGCAGGACACCGTTTATCGCACTATCGATAACCAGGATAGCAGGCAGAGGGGCATGGGGAATAGCATTATCATCAGTTAAGGAGATTGACGAACTCATAGAGATACTGCAAGAGACGAAGAAAGAATTCGAAGGTCTAATAAACGAGACCAATAGGCAATACAAAGAAGCCGTAAAACAATTGAAAAGGGTGATAACATATGATGCAAACGGAAGTGCATAATATGTCGAACTTGGAGGAGCTTAAAGAGCTAAACCTGGAGAAGACATACAAGGACGCACAAGAAGGCGAAGTCTGTACAGTAAACAAGATCTATAAAGGCAAACTAATAGATATCATATCATTAATAAAAGACCCCGCAACATTGTCGCAGAAAGCTATGGAATTCATCCAGAGGAGAGGAAACGACGTGTTCTACGTCTTCCAATGTACAACAAGAGAAGGCAGAGAAGTGAAACTATTAGTAAGGCAGTCCTTCGACCCCAAATCGACATTTTATGGTCTAATGAAGAAATATAAGACAATTAAAGTAGGTGACGAGATTAACGTGTTCTATAACCCCGAGAAGAGGAGGTATGATTTCGTCCTATAAGTGGTGACGATGACGGATGTCGCACATATCGTGCTATGGGTCGAACAAAAACTACCGGAAGAAGCCAAGCTTTCGGAGTTAATAGATAATATTTTTTCTTTAATCACCGAAATTATTCTTAATAATTTATCACAAGGTAAACAACCTATTACTTTTCAGACCGTCCAACAGGTAGCGAATGCCTTCAAAGAGATGATTTATAAAAGCATCGAGCAGAGCATAGGGACATTGACGGACGAGGTAAAGTCACAAGTTGACGCAGAATTTTTTAAAAGGCTTTCTAGTATTTATGATAAATATTACAAATGAGGTGAGAAGATTTGTCCATTTCTTCCGTCAAAATTCCCATACATTTCCGCATTTTTAATTTTATAGTTTACCACGGGTATTCAGAGCAGGCACTAAAAGGATATAAAGGAGGGATTATCCCGTCAATAGGCATATTAGACAAATTCTATTGCCCGATACATAAAAGAGTAGAATACCTATACGGCACCGACGTAGACCATAAGATCACGCCCCCGCATATCGATAACTGTATAGTCACAGAGACGAAGTACGGCAACCACGTCATATGCAATGACCACATACCCGATATGTCGACCGCATACGAATACGATGAGCTATTCACGAAAGAATTCGGAGGTGATATGATGTGGCACGAGATGGCGAAGAAGCAAGGATACCACGTATGGAGGATATACGGGAAGTATGCAGATAACCCGTTTGTAAAAGTGATAAAACCGTCAGACGACTATATATTATCATTGCTCCAGCAGTTATACAGGGTAGAGGCGTGATGGCAGACCTATTTATATTCCCCCAAGAATCGTTAAAACCGATAAATTACCCGAAGATAACCAACGCCGAGATCATCTTCATACTTACAATATCGGTACCGATAGGACAACACCCTAACGATGACGTGCCGGCAGACGATAAATTAAGGTTCCTGGAAACATATATGCCGTTAGAGTTCCAAAAATTACAATACATGAAAACCATCGATAAGGCACTGGAGATATTAAAGTACTCTTTATACTCACGAGAAAGTAACGTATTAGTTGAGATAGCAGAAAAGATTAACGATACGTACAACGTAAAAAAATTGACGGAGAAGATAATAGACGCAGAATGTGTAAAGGATATCACAACCATAAAAGTAACACTAACAGAAGCGAAGAGACGTATATACCCGGACATCTCTTTGTCAAAATACGTTTCAGCAAACGCGAAACAACTCAATATGAGAAAAAGCGAGTACTACTCGAGGTTATTCCAATGTTATATCGAGCAGGACAATGAACTAAACATGCTCACGTTATACAGGGTCTCCAATATCGTGTTCAACTTCATAAGGCTAAACAACCTATCACACCTGATCAAAAACATGAAGTTCAAGAACGAGAAGATAGAAAGGTTGGCTGAAAAGATAAAACAAAGAGTAAACATAACGTTAGAGGCGATGGCTGAAAAGAGGATAGCCCAAACGGACGAGAACTTATTGAACTCAATCACAATAAGGATAAAGGAAATAGATTTGGGGTGACACGACTTGAAATTAGCCGACTGCAGGTATAAATGTAAACAGACCTACTTCAGGAAATCAATCTTTGTAAAGATGTTCGCAAAAGAAGTAGAAAAGACCTACGGCGTAAAACTAAAGACATGCGAAGACTTCTGCAAGTTCTACGTCCTATTCTTATCCGTAGCGGAGATGCTGTACGGCAAACATTATAATTACGGGATATTCAAGGCAATTGTGAGAGGAAAACCTAATCTCTACATGTGTGTAAAATGTAACCAACCTTTCACAGCCGAAGAAAGTATAACGCATACGCTCCAGCATATGAAGACGTTAGGATATAAGCCCCTCGCTTACAAGGAAGAAATATAAACCTCTTCTCACATATTCCTATTTGTATGAACCACCCCAAACTGCACGTAAACCCCAACAAGCTGAGAAAATACCTCCTAACGAAGCCAGACATATCTAATACACAAACATTATCCAACAACAACGGGCTAGTTCTTAAGTATAAACTCTGTCCCTGCGGAGAAGTAATCTGGATAATGTGCAACACCACAGACCAAGACCAGTACGTAATCTTACTAAGAGGTGCAACGTTCTCCGAAGGACAAGTACCGCAGTACATTTTCGGTGACGCTTTTGCAGAAGTCTACTACGCAAACGGAGTATCACAGTTCATAACATCACTTACAAACATACCCATATACAGCCTAGCAATAATACAATACAACAACAACTACTACATAGGATTCGTGTTCTACATTAAGGCACATTCAACATTATGCGTACCGGAATACGGGCTCGTAAACGTACAAAGCTTATGTGGACAATTAATACCAGTACAACCACAAGGAGGCAATTTATTCATCATCCTATACGATTACAGCGAGAAATTCTACTACGAAGCGGAAAGCGGGGTCAACGTCAACATGCCACCAGACCCCTATGCAGTACAGAGCTACTTATTCACAGCAGTAAACCCACCAAACATAACGCCATGGAACCCGACATGGAGAATCATATTCCAAGTACCTAACAACCTAGTCAATACAGTCAACAAATTAGGACAGATAAACGTATTCGAAAAAATAGCGAACTTTATACACGGTATAGCAAAAGCGGTAGAAAATATTTAAGCTATTTTTTTATTGCACCAAAGTCCTCTAATTTTTCATACTTTATGTGGATATTGTCGCCAATCATTTCATACTCCCAGGAATTATCATTAACAGATATATGAACAGGTAAAGTAACAGGAATTTTAATCTCTAATTCGTAATAAGGGACACCGAACTCCAGACCTTTTTCCGTAAGAAACTTCTCTATTACTCTAGCCGTCTCTATAAGTTTACCTATTTCTTCGCATTCCACCCAAAACCCTATCTCATCAAAATACCACCTACTTGTTGTGCCATGTCCTGCCAGGACACCGTGAAACCTGCACCCGGATAGCTCTCCATCAATACCATCATCGCCGTCATATTCTCCCAAACCTATTTTCCTGGGATATTCTTTTTTCTTCATATCTTTTTTAAGCAAGACAGGAAAGTAAAGCCTTACCATAAAACCCATTTCTATTAAGGAAATATATAAAAATTACTCTACAATACCTACACAGTTTAAGAAAACAGTGACGAACCAAAACCTTTATAAGCTCACTAAACCCATATGGATATAGGGGATGGTGAAATGGAGAAAATAGATCTAAAGGACATAAAAACAATTGCCCAAGAGATATGTCAAAAATATTTCTTCAAGAAACAAGGTTGCGAGGAAAAAGTAGAGTCGACCCTGCTAGAAATTTCTAATATGAATGACTACAGCGAAGAACAATTTTTCACGCTATTCAGCACCACCCCAATACTGTTCCTGAACAAACAAGGCAACATTATAGCAACATACGCATATATAGCATCGGCACTACAGGAATCCATCAACCTAACGAAAGGTCTAACACACACAAAATACCTCGACTTTATCCCACCACATTTAGAAGAGATGTGTGAAAACTACACAAAAGACAAAGAAAGGTGCATAGACGAAGTCGACAGAATGCTATTCTTGCACATGATGACAATGAATGCATTAACATATCTAAGAAAATCAGCACCGTTAGACAGCGAGTTCGTTTATCTACTATTTCACCTATTGGAAAACATATCAGTACAATACGTAGCGTCGGGGAGCCAAGAACATGCCAAAAAACTCATAGAAACCGCGAAGGCGTACCTGGACTTGCTATCAAAAGAAATAAAAAGTGACAAGAAATGAACGGAGAAAATATACTCATAATAGACATCCTCACCCTCGTAATCCTGGCAATCCTATCAGTCTCCATATTCTTCGTATACCTCATAGACCCCAGCATAACTTCAACACCTCAATTCCAACAACTACAGAGTAACATCATAGAAGCAGTACTCATCCTCGTGTCCTTCATAACGGGGAAAAACGTAAAGAGACAAAGCTAAAGCCTTTTCTTTTTCAAAAGATCGAAAATCTTCTTCCTATGCTCCTCAGGTATGTAGAACCTCCCGTCCCATGTGTTCGGGTCTCTATTCCAACCCTTTTTCTTCTTTATTATCATCAGACTATAAATACCAATTATTCCTATTTTAACTTATGCAAATCATACAACCTATCTTATTTGGCGTAATCTATGCATTCATAGAAGAGAGGTATATAAGAAACCAGGTACACGCGACATTACGTAACTTGTTCTCGCCCTACCGCATACTCTATTTCCTAATTTTCTTAATAGCTACCTACACGACCCCTTATAAGGACTGGATAGCCTACTGGCTGATCTCAATGTCAACAGAAGATATATTCTACTGGATAGTAGCAGGAGAAATACCGTACCAATGGACGTGGTACTACGTCGTGTTATACGGCATCCCGATAATAGACGTCGTGGAAATAACGATAGCTGTAATATTACTAACCGTTCCCTAGCACCTCAGGGAAAGTAGGCTTGCCGTCCTTCACGTATTTTATCATTATATCCGCTACATCACGCCAAGTATACCTAGGCTTTACAGGTACCTCATTAACATCACAGGTCATACCTTCGGCGTCAAGAGGTCTAAATAAACTCGGGTCTATTTCATAAGTCCCACCTACTTTCTGCATTACGTAGTTGAGAAAGTCCTCAACACTCGCTATAACACCGGTACATAAAATATATCTCTTCGGCTCCTCTCCTTCCATAACTTTATCAAATATCTTCACATACTCTCCCGCATAACCCCAGTCCTTTTCAGCTTTAATATTCCCTAACTTCACATGCCCCTTCTCCACTAGGTTTTTGACTATTTTCATAGTGACGAACTCCTCACCCCTCAACTCGCTCTCATGGTTAAACGTTATGAAATCATAAACCTTAAGCCTCCATACCTTACGATAATATGTAGCCGTATACATCAACGCCACTTTACTTATAGCATAAGGTGAAACAGGAGCTAATGGCGTAGTAAGAGTCTGAGGATATTCTAACGGCGAACCGAATACCTCACTTGAAGCAGGTAGAAAGACCTTAGTCTCAGGTGAATGCTTCCTAACAGCCTCAAGTATGGCATAAGCTGAAAGGTAATTTACCTCATTAGTATAGATAGGGTTCTCGTATGAATAGGGTACGAAACTCATAGCACCATAATGGTATATCATATCGGGCTTTAGTTCCTGGACTATAGTAAAAACCTTCTCATATTCGGTAAGGTCTGCGTAGATGAACCTTGGTGGCACACCAAGAATTTCAATCACCTTCCGCATCTGGTCAGTAAGCCCATCAGCCCTACGCCTAGTTAACACATATACATCATCTCCTTTCTTTAAATGTAGATAAGTAGAGAGGCTTGAGTCCTGACCCGCACCCGTAATTAAGACCTTCATAAGATTACATCCGCGTACAAATATATAAACACTAAATCAACTCTAGACCACCAGAGTTTATATCCCTCCGAATACATACCTAGCATATGGACTTCGCTATTTACTACGATCAAAGGCTCAAAGACATAGGTTCAGAAACCTTAAAAGACATGGAACCCGTAATAGACCTCCTAAAACCTAAGTTCAAGGTAATAGGTTATTATGAAGTAGGAGAATGGCTAAAGACCCACGGAAAAGGAGACCTACTCGTCTTCTTCCAAGACGTAATACCATATACAGCATTCGACGCGGAATACGAAGAACTATTCGGCAAGTTCAGTAACTTATACCAGTTCATAAACAGAGGAGGTAACGTCCTATGGTTAGGATACGTGCCATTCTTCTACCGCGTTAGGTGCGGAAACTTCGATATGGACATAAATGAAGCGGAAGAACGCCACAGACAGTTCATAAAAATGATAAGACTATCGGAAAACGAAGTATGTTATAGAGATATAACCTCAAACGTATACATAACACCATCCCTCGAATTAAGACAAATACGTTTACCTACCAAATACCTAGGGTTCATAGACATCTCTGATGCATGCTACGACAAACAAGTAACGGAAGCCAAAGAAACAGCAATAGCCAAGTTCATAAAAACCTCGTTACAAGGTCAAATAAAAAACATATTCAATAAAACATACAGACCACACAAGTTATCAAAACACATGGTACCACTAAATACGGCAGACCTATCAAAGACCTTCTGCGTAGGAAGGTATTACGGGTCGTGGATAGGTGTAATAGGAGACGGATA